>Ga0208900_1000572_pt1 | contig 22829 bp, 15 predicted proteins | sample AntAceMetag02UKK_FD_184763 | JGI IMG/M metagenome (GOLD analysis project Ga0208900, IMG submission 184763) | Saline lake microbial communities from Ace Lake, Antarctica - Antarctic Ace Lake Metagenome 02UKK (SPAdes) (version 2) | ecosystem: Environmental > Aquatic > Non-marine Saline and... | reverse complement strand
ATCCTGCACTGCGATCAGTCTTCCAATGAATTCTTTTGCCTTGTCACTCAACGCATCTTCATTCTGGGGCTGATATATGGCTTCATAAAACATGTTGCATCATCCTTTCACCAAATGGTTCTAAGAGAGTCACTTTGAGATCCCGCCACCTGCGCCACCTGGAGGGATGGCGTATAATACCTGTGATGGACAAATGTGTCAATAGAGAATGCATTGTCAAAGGCACATCAAGCAGCAATTCCCGATCGTCATTTAACTTTTTGATATTATTTGATATTTATCAAGGCGATTTCGTGAAGTTTAAATGATAACTATTAATAACTTTAGATAGTTATTCTGGTTTTGACCGGGAATAGCTGCACATCAAGCAACATCTTCCCGGCAATGGGGGCACAGCTGGTCTGCCCGGTAGGAACTGCGAACAAAGGGGCCACTGGCAACGGTTTTAAATCCCTTTGACCGGGCAAAAACATCCAGTTCTTTAAAGGATTCAGGGGTATAGTACGCTGCCACCGGCAGGTGGTTTTTAGAGGGCTGGAGATACTGGCCAATGGTGAGAATGTCGCACCCATGTTCCTTTAGATCGCAGATGGTCTGTTCCAGGGCCTCCCGGGTTTCTCCCAGCCCCACCATGATGCCTGATTTTACGGGGATGCCATGGTTTTTTCCACAGGGGTTGGTGGCTGTTTGCCGGGCCATCTCAGTGGTGTTGCCGGGCCTGTCACCGGTGTTTTCTGGTGAGGTCGTGATGCTGGAATGGTTCAACAGGCCATCTTTGGTGTTGATATCCTTTGGCTGGCTTGTCGTGGGGCGGTACAGGGAAGCCCGCTGCAACAGGTTCAAAGATCGTTGATATTGCCCTTGGGGTCGGGCTTTCTCATAAAGAGCCGGTACGGTTTCAATATTATGGTTTAGCACATGGGGCCGGGCATCCATCACCGTATGCAGGGCCGCTTCATCCCCCTGGAAATCAGGAATAAGCACCTCCACCCGGGTGCCCTGGGGCAGCAGGGCCTTAATTTCGTGGATGGTGGCTGCAAAATGGCTGGCACCGCCGTCGGGCAGATCGTCCCGGGTCACCGAGGTCACCACCACATAGGACAGCCCCAGGTCCAGGGCTGCCTGGGCCACCCGTTTGGGTTCTTGGGGGTCCGGCGGTGGCGGGGTGCCCGGTGTGACGTTGCAGAACTGGCAGTTACGGGTACACTCTGACCCCAGTATCATGAAAGTGGCGGTTTTTTTGGAAAAACATTCCCACATGTTGGGGCATTTGGCCTCCTGGCACACGGTGGAGAGATGGGAGCCTGCCAAAAGACGCCTTACCTTTTCATATTCCGGACCATTGGGCAGGGGACGTCTGAGCCATGCGGGTTTCCTTGCCTTGGATAAGGGTGCTGCTTCCATAAATATTTCTCCTATATTGGGGTCATCCTAATATTGGGGTCAGGCTTGGCTTCTGGGTGTTATTATTCAAATAACGGCCATGCGAGCAATAGCCACAATAAATAATGAATAGTGAAAATCGCATAATACCGCCCCCGGCGGCTGGCCTGACCGGAACGGGAACGTCGGGGGGTATTTTTGCCCTTCCAGGCTAAACCACAGAAACTGCGGGCAAGTGTGTCCTCAAACAGAGTCTGTGCTTCTTAACGCCTGGAAGGGCAAAAATACTCCCCCTTTGGTTCCCAATGTTCCGGTCATGGCAGCCGTCGGGGGCTCTACTGTCGGTACTTTAATGATGTATTTTCTTATAGAAACGGTCATATAAGCCCACTGATACAACAAATAATAAAAAAGCACTTTGGAGATACCGTGCGGGCCGGGAATTCCCACTAACCCTGTAACCTCTTTTTTATAAAAAACAAAGGAAACGCCCAATGGACCTGTTAATAAAAAACGGCATGATATTGACCATGAACGCTGAGCTGCAAATCATTGAAAAAGGGGCCGTTCGGGTAAGGGATGGGATCATCATGTCCGTTGGCAAGGATGCGGCTGATTGTTCACATGATGCTCAAACCCGGGAAATTGATGCACAGGGGGGAATCATCATGCCAGGTCTTATCAACAGCCATACCCATGCGGCCATGACCCTGTTCCGGGGGCTGGCCGATGATCTGCCCCTGATGGAGTGGCTCAATGATCATATTTTTCCGGCAGAATCCCGGATCACAGCGGATATGGTGTACCGGGGAACCCTGCTTGCCTGTGCAGAGATGCTGCTTTCCGGCACCACCTGCTTTTGTGATATGTATCTCTTTGAAGAAGAGGTGGCAAGGGCCGCCGCACAGGTGGGTATGCGAGCTGTGGTGGGGGAGGTTCTTTATGATTTTCCATCCCCCTGTTATGGCCCCCTGGACAAGGGGTTTGAGTATGTGAGTACCATGATGGAAAAATGGAAAAATCATCCGTTGATCACCGTGGCTGTGGAGCCTCACTCCACCTATACCTGTGCCCCGGAGCTGCTCAAAAGGGCAGCAGACATGGCCCGCACACAACAGGTACCCCTTGTCATCCATGTGGCTGAAACCCGCACCGAGGTGAAACTTATTGAAGAAAAGTATGGAAAAACCCCTGTGAAATTTCTTGCCGATCTGGGAATTCTCGGTCCCAATGTGGTGGCCTGTCACAGTGTGCACCTCACCCCGGAGGAACGGGCATTGTATCGGCAATTTGATGTCAAAGTAGCTCATTGCCCGGAAAGCAACATGAAGTTGGCCTCGGGGGTGGCACCGGTGCCGGAGTTTCTGGCAGAGGGGATATGCGTGGCCCTTGGCACCGATGGATGTGCCAGCAATAATGATCTGGATCTATTCCTGGAGATGGACAGTGCCGCAAAGCTGCACAAGGTGTTTTCCATGAACCCGGAAGCTGTGGATGCCACAACCGCCGTGCAAATGGCCACCATCAACGGGGCCAAGACCCTGGGACTGGAGGGAATTATTGGTTCCCTGGAGCCGAGGAAACGAGCTGATATCATTGTGGTGGACACCCGATCCCCCCACATGGTTCCCATGTACAACCCCTACTCCCAGATTGTTTACGCCGCCAAGGGAAGCGATGTCATTACCAGCATTGTTGACGGAAAGGTGTTAATGGATAACCGGAACTTGACGACCCTTAATGTGGACCGGGTGATGGATGATGTTCTGGCCATTGCAAAGGACATTGCAGCCGGAGATGCCGCCTGAAGTAAGTACCAGAACAGATACTCTTCAGGATAAAACCCTGAGATATCAAAGATATATATTCATAGAATACTGAAAAACATATGTGTGGATACTTACCAGGAATTTTTCCCCAGTCAATAAGTTCGTCGATCACATGGTTGTTGACGCGAAAGGGGAAAACCACGGCTCTGACCCCGTTCTCCTAAATTGAAGTTTCCATCCAAATCTGATAAGCTCTTGGCAATAAAAAACAGCGGCTTGATTTTGTCTAAAAATTAAGCAAAAACATAACAGGGGTTGAATGGATTATATCATGGATATTGAAACTAAAATTGCGGCTGCCGCAGGCAGAGAAATGGCTGATATCCTGTTTATCAATGGCAACATCATCAATGTCTTCACCGGAGAAATCCGCCAGGAGTCCGTGGCCGTTAAAGATGGCCACATCTGCGGGTTTGGTGAGTATGAGAGCCAGGAGGTAGTGGATCTTAAGGGGCGGTACATGGCACCGGGGTTCATAGACAGTCATGTACACATTGAAAGTTCCATGGTAACACCGGAGGTCTTTGCCCGGTCCGTGGTTCCCCGGGGTACCACAACGGTGGTGGCCGACCCCCACGAAATTGCCAATGTACTGGGCATTGAGGGCATCACCTATATGATGCAGGCAGCAGAAAATCAACCCGTGAACATTCTGTTTGCTCTGTCCTCCTGTGTTCCAGCCACTGCCATGGAAACCTCGGGGGGGATCTTGGAAGCCCCGGACCTGGAACCGCTTTTTTCACACAAATCCGCCTGTGCCCTGGCAGAGATGATGAACTACCCCGGCGTCATATTTGGGGACCCCGGGGTGATGGCAAAACTCAAAATGGCCCAGCGAGCAGGAAAACCCGTGGATGGTCATGCCCCGGGTCTCACAGGAAAGGAGCTTAACGCCTATGTGGCCGCCGGTATCCACAGCGACCATGAGTGCACCACCTGCGAGGAAGCACTGGAAAAATTAAGGCTGGGGATGCATATCATGGTGCGGGAAGGTACCTGTGCAAGGAATTTAGAAGCCCTGATGCCAGCCATCACCGATCATACCTGGACCCGCATGATGTGGTGCACCGATGACAGACATCCCGGAGATATTTTATCCCAAGGTCATGTGGATTATATTATCAGAAAGGCCATTTCACTGGGGCTTGACCCTGTCCGGGCCATACAGATGGGTACCATCAACTGTGCCCGGTATTTCGGCATTAAAGACGCCGGGGCCATTGCACCGGGCCGGAGGGCCGACCTTGTCATCTTCCGGGACCTGGAAAAATTGAACATTGAAAAAGTTTATACCCGGGGTATCCTGGTGGCAGAGCAGGGAACCCTTGCCCCCCATATTAAAGAGACCCACCCATCTCCCTGCCCGGCCACCATGAATGTAAACATGGATGCCATTGATTTTTCCATTCCCATGATGGGTCCCCGGGTGAGGGTGATCAAAGCCATTGCCCATCAGGTGGTCACAGGGCTTGAAATCATGGATGTTTTTGAAAAAAAGGGATGTGCCGTGGCAGACCCTTCCCGGGACATGGCAAAGATTGCAGTCATCGACCGGCATACCGGAAAAACCGGCATGGCCAGGGGATTTGTCACAGGCATGGGCCTTTTAACCGGGGCACTGGCCTCCAGCGTGGCCCATGATTCCCACAACATTATTGTGGTGGGAATGGATGATGGGGATATGATGCAGGCCGTCAAAGAAGTGGTTAGCATGGGGGGTGGTCTCAGTGTGGTCAACGCCGGTAGAACCCTGTCCACCGTCCCCCTGCCCGTGGCTGGCTTGATGTCCCAGAGCCCCATGGACCAGGTTCATCAGGAGATGGAAGTGGCCATTGAAACGGCCCAGGCCCTGGGATCACCCCTTGACGATCCCTTTATGACCCTTGGATTTCTGGCCCTGCCGGTGATTCCCCATCTTAAAATCACTGATAAGGGACTTGTGGATGTGGAGAAGTTTGAATTAGTGGACCTTTTTGTTTAACCACCACAAACGGACGGATATTCTGGCTTGAACCCGGCCGTGACGTTTGCAATGATTTTTTTTATAACGTGCATATGGTCCAACGACACAACAAATAACAAAAATAGTACTATGCCGCCCCCGGCAGCTGGCCTAACCGGAACGGGAACGTCGGGGGGTATTTTTGTCCTTCCGCTTTGGTTCCCAATGTTCCGGTCAGGCCAACTACCGAGGGCTCTGCTGAGGGCTCTGCTGAGGGCGCTCCGGTGCCACATGATCCTAACAACATACATGGCTGTAAATACCTGCCACAACAAATAAGGACACAAATAAAATGAATGTGGATGGAAAAGAGATGCGACCCATCTGGTTTGATGCTGCATCAAAGACCCCCTGGGTCATTGACCAGAGAAAACTGCCCCACCAGCTCATCACGGCAAATCTTGACTCTGTGGATGCCGTCATTGAAGCCATACAGGAAATGTTTGTCCGGGGAGCCCCCCTCATCGGTGCCACCGGTGCCTTTGGAGTCTATGTGGCCCTTTTTAAAAGCAACGGCAACGGGATGAATGACGAGGACCTAATCCATGAATGCCAACGCATCAAAGACGCCCGCCCCACGGCGGTGAACCTGGCCTGGGGGGTGGATCGGGTACTTCAGATAGTTTTACCCCATGAAACCCATGAAGCAAGAATAACCGCAGCCCTTAAAGAATCCTTGGCCATTGTGGAAGAAGAAGCTGAAAATTGCAGGCTCATTGGGCTCCACGGGCTCTCCCTCATTGAAGAGATCAACCGCACCAAGAAAAACGGCCCTGTGAACATTTTAACCCATTGCAATGCCGGGTGGCTGGCCACGGTGGAATACGGCACGGCCACAGCCCCCATGTACACGGCCTTTGACAAAGGCATTGATATCCATGTGTGGGTGGATGAAACCCGCCCCTTGAATCAGGGAGCACGACTCACGGCCTGGGAGCTTGGCAAGCACGGCATTGCCCACACCGTCATCACCGACAATGCCGGGGGCCACCTCATGCAGCACGGCATGGTGGATCTGGTCATCGTGGGCACCGACAGAACCACCCGCACCGGAGACGTGGCAAACAAGATCGGCACATACCTCAAGGCCCTGGCAGCAAAGGACAACAATGTCCCCTTTTATGTGGCCCTGCCCTCCAGCACCTTTGACTGGACACTGCGGGACGGCGTTGCAGAAATTCCCATTGAAACCCGTGATCCCCATGAAATAACCCACATACAGGGGCTGGATAAAAACGGTGAAATAGCAACCGTCATGGTGCCTCCAGCCACCAGTCCGGCTACCAACCATGCCTTTGACGTAACCCCGGCCCGGTTGGTGTCTGGATTCATCACGGAAAGGGGGCTGTGCAACCCTTCTGAAGCATCTATTCTGTCCCTTTTTCCAGAACAGATCTGAGCCTTTATCCTGGAGGGGTAGTGCGCTTAGGGACAGATTTTTAAATCTGTCCCCGCCTCGAAATGGAAAAGTTATTTCGGACTCATTCCTAAAAGTCATGGAAACTGAAAAAACTGTGATAATGCCAATCAGCCAAACCTGACCCCGTGAATCTTTTGAGGTCATGTAAAGGAGACCAAAATTTTGGGAATTTTTCTGGATGAGTTAAACCCAAGAATCGGTTAAAAATGATTCCAAAGGATTTAGTGCTTGACAACGAAACCATAAAATACATAATAAAACCCATGCTGACTGACATCGAAAAAAAAGTTGTGGCTTCCCTCCAAGGGAATATCCCTGTGTGCCAACGCCCTTTCCTGGCACTGGCTGAAACCATTGGCATTCCGGAAGAAAAATATCTGGGTATCGTAGCCCGGCTCAACGAGCAGGGCATTATTCGACGGTTTGGTGCCACCTTGAAACACCAGAAATCCGGATTCAAAGCCAATGCAATGGTGGCCTGGAAGGTGGATGAAACCCGGGCCCGGGCTGTGGGAGAAATCATGGCATCCTTTCAGGAGGTGACCCACTGCTACCGAAGAGATCCGGCCCCCACCTGGCCTTACAACCTTTACACCATGGTCCATGCCGCAGATGAGGCCACCTGCCATGCCATTGCAGGAAGAATTGCAACGGCCGCAGGCGTGGATGAGAATGACTACACCCTGCTCTTCAGCCGCAAAGAGCTGAAAAAAACCTCCATGCAATATTTTAAATGAGACAGACGTGAACCCTCCCCATATCCTCTGTGTCAACCCCTGGATACACGACTTTGCCGCCTATGATTTCTGGGCCAAACCTTTGGGATTGCTGGGTCTTGCAGCCATCTTAAGGGAGCATGGCATGGGGGTGAATTTTCTGGACTGTCTGGATCGGTTTCATCCCCGGGCAGAGTCTCCGGTGAAGGTGCTCAAAGATGGCAGGGGGCCTTTCAGAAAAAAAGAAATCCCACTTCCCCAGGGCGTGGAAGAGATCGGCCAACGGTTTTCACGCTATGGCATAGAGCCGGACTGGTTCCGTGAGGATCTTAAACAAACCCCTCCACCGGATATTATTTTTGTTACCTCCATGATGACCTACTGGGCCCCGGGGGTTCGGGAGACCATCTCGGTTATCAAAGAGATTTTTCCCCAGGTGCCGGTGATTCTGGGGGGGGTCTATGCCTCTTTGTGCACCGACCATGCTAAAAGATTTTCCCTGGCAGACCAGGTCATCACCGGTAATGCAGAAAATCGCCTGCCCGGCATTATCTTTGATCACACGGGATTTTCCTTTACCCCGAAATATAATTTCAATGATCTGGATGCCCTTCCCCGCCCTGCTCTGGACCTGGTTTCAAAGATGGCTTATGCTCCCATTCTCACCTCCAGGGGATGCCCCTTCAGTTGTAGTTATTGTGCCTCTTCATTTCTGGAAAAACGCCTTCGACACCGATCCCCGGAAACGGTATTCCAGGAGATCCAACACTGGCACAAGGCTCATGATGTTAAAAATTTTGCATTTTATGATGATGCCCTGCTGATCCACCCGGAAAACCATATTATTCCCCTGCTCACAAAAATCATCGACTCCGGCATGTCCCTGTCTTTTCATACCCCCAATGCCATGCACATCCGTCAGATCAGCCAGGAAATAGCTGAGATGATGTTCCAGGCAGGATTTAAAACCATTCGACTGGGACTTGAAACCGCAGATTTTTCACCCTCAAGGCCCGGTGACCACAAGGTCACGGGAAATGAGTTTTCCCTGGCTGTGGACCGCTTGAAACAAGCAGGCTTTGTATCGGATCAGATCGGTGCCTATCTATTATGTGCCCTGCCGGATCAACTCCCCGGAACCGTGGCCAGTTCCATCATGGCCGTTAAAAAAAAGGGCATACAACCTGTGTTGGCCTATTATACCCCCATTCCCCATACCCCCATGTGGGAAACCGCCTGCCAAACCTCCCGGTTTAATCTGAACAAAGATCCTATTTTCACCAATAATGCCCTGCTTCCCTGCATGGATAAAAACAATGCATTCAAAACCATCACTGAACTGAAGGCGTTGACAAGAAGGTAAAAGTTTCAAGATCAATAACATCGACAACCTGTTGGCCTTTGTCGTTTTTTATGGTATTTTAGAGCAATATAACCCTGTTGTGGGCAGGCCGGGGCCAGAATACGGTCTGCCCGTGGCAGTTATATAAAAACACACTATCCATCGCAGGATGGACACCAGGATAACCCAATATGATTGTATTTGATTTGGAATGCATTAACGGCCACACCTTTGAGGGGTGGTTTGATGACAGCAGTGACTTTGAACATCAATACCAGCAGGGCCTTGTGTCATGCCCTGTGTGTGAAACCACATCTGTTCAGCAAAAACTTTCTGCGGTGGCGGTGAGGACATCCTCCCAGGCCACCTCCATCCATAATAACCAACAGGATGTGATGGCCAGAATCAATGATAAACTGACCCATTATGTGGAAAAGAACTTTGAAAATGTGGGTACAAGTTTTACCCGGGAAGCCCTGAAAATCCACTATGGCAGCTCAAGCCCCAAAAACATAAGAGGCACCACCACCCCTGAAGAAGACAAACTCCTGGATAAGGAGGGGGTACCGGTTATAAAATTTTCCCTGCCGAAAAAAGACAAGGAAGAACTCAACTAAAACTCAATCATAGGGAGACAACCATGCACGCCAGGTTAAAACTGTTTTTAACAATACCTTTGACCCTCTTTCTGCTGGCAGGATGCAGCAACTTTTCCCTGGACCTTTCTTTTTCCGACATCCAGGGCCTGCAAAAAGAGGACCCGATTTTCTTTGATCAGAACAAAGTGGGGCATGTAACCCACATTGCTTACACGGATACGGGTGAATATATGGTGTCCGTTGACATTGAAAAGGCATTTAAATCCGCCTTTACAGAGCATTCACGATTTAAAATCGTTGAGTCCCCCCTTAAAGAGCATGAGAAAGCAATTATCATGACCCTGGCCCAAAAGGGAGGAGAGCCACTGAAAAAAGGGGTCATCGTCAAAGCCATCCCCCCCTCTCCCATCCAGGGATTAACCCCTTTTATTGACAAACTCAAGACCGGTCTGGACAAGATGGTCAATAACATGAAGTCCATACCGGAAAGCCAAGAATATCAGAATCTTGAGAAAAAGATTGATAAACTTGCACAAAAAATGAAAACATCGGGGGAAGCCTTTCAAAAAAACATCAAAAATGACCTCATCCCCAAACTCAAGCAAGAGCTTGAAGCCCTGACCAAAGCGCTGGAGGAAAAAGGAATGAAGGACGAAGCAAAACCCCTGGAAAAAAAGTTGAATGCCCTTGAGGATGTATAGAAAATAACATGTTAAAAAGAATTTCCATCATCACCGGTGCCACCGTTGCCGGGGTGTGCCTGTTACTGTGTATAGCCCTTGTGTCTGCTCTGTTTTACATTGAATCCCCCCATGGGTCTCAAAGACTTCAAAACATTATCAATGATCACATCCCCGGCAGTCTCACATGGGAGACTCTTAATTTTTCCCCGGCCAAGGGGGTGCTTGAGATCACGGATGCGGCCCTTGTCTCCCAGGAAAACAAACCGGTGGCAAAATTCCAACGACTGTTCCTCGCCCTGGATCTTGCGGCCCTTTTTAACCGGGAACTTGTCATAAAAGAGTTCTCCATTAATGCCCCCACCATTGCCATTGAAAAAAATAAAGACAATCGACTAAACATACTTGCCGCCCTGGTTGGTGCCCCCTCCCCAGCCGAGCCTATCCCCCAGGAACCGGAATCCCCACAGGTGGCCCTGCCCCTGAACATAATTGCCAAGGCCATTGCCATCACCAATGGCACCTTTTCCTTTGTGTCCATTCCCGATGCCATGGAGACCCGTATTGAAGGATTTTCCCTGGAAAGTCAGGGAAATCTGGAAGAAATGGCAGCAAATTTAACTGTGTCCACGGGTAATATCCGAATAAAAATGCCAGGGGTACAAACCACCATACACACACTTAATCTGTCCACTGCCTTTTTAAAGGATGCCCTCACCGATCTGAATCTTCACCTTGATGCCGATACCGCCAAGCTTGACATGACAGGCAGTGCCCATGCCCTTTTTTCCGACCCGGAAGCAGATATAAAGCTGACCCTGGAGGGTGATATTGCCCGGACACTTATGGCCGTTGAAAACAACACAGATATTTCCGGACAGATTGCGGCCAGGGCCACTGTCAAAGGCTCCTTGAACGACCCAGACATCACCCTGTTCCTGGACTATCCCGGGGGAAAGATACTCAACCAGAAGATCAATCAGGCCAACGTTGACATTGCCATGACCCATAAAATTTGCCACATCCGCAAGTTCTTTTTGAATCATGACAGTGGCCTGGTGGACGCAAAGGGCAGCGTGGATCTCTCCCGGGCCTTTCCCAAGGGGTTCATGGACCCGGAAAAAAATCTGGATGCCCTGGCCTGGGATATTACCCTTAAAGGCAAAGATATTGTTCCCGGCACCGTGCTTGACTCCTTTGACATCAAAGGCATCTCCGGCATCTGTCAACTGGATGCCACATTTTCAGGGGGAATCACTGCCCCTCCCAAGGGGACCCTCAGCTTTAAAGCCCTTGGGGCCGGATACCAGGATTACCCCCGAGCCGACACAGATATTCGCCTCATATTGGACCAGGGAATGGTTGATATCAAGCAGTGCAAGATCACATCTGGCTCAACAAACATAACCCTCCTGGGGGATGTGGCCGTTCTGGAACCCGGAAAAATGGTGCCCTTAAAAAATCCCAGATTTAATCTCAAATTAAATTCAAGCCCCATTAGTCTTGAAACATTCACGCCTTATATAAAAGCACTGGAAGAACAGGGCCTTCAGGGAGAAATAACCCTTGCAGCCAATATCAATGGCAGTAAAGACCTTCCCAAAGCAACGGTAACCCTCATGGGGCAGAACATTGAAGTGGCTGGAGAATCCATCAAAAAAGTGGACCTATCCGCCCGTGTTGATCCCAAAAAGATATACTTTGATACCCTTAACATCGCACTGGATGAGACCCGGGAAATCACAGCAACGGGATGGGCCGATCTTAAGCATCGTTTTGAAATAGACCTTAAGGCCAATGACATCAGACTCTCCAGTTTCAATCACATAAAATCCCAGAGCCCTGCCGACGGCATCTTTTCCTGCAATTTATCAGGCACGGGAACCTTTGAAGATCCCCGGGTACAGGGGGATATTTCCCTCACAGACCTCACCGTGGATGGAAAACAGATCCAGGATTTCACCGCCAATGTGGCACTCCAGAACCAGGTTGCCGAAATAAAAGGAAAACTCAACTTTGATATCAATGCCGATTTTAACCTGGCCACCCGGGATTTCAAAGCAGACCTTGTTTTCCAAAAAACAGCCCTCACCCCATGGCTCCAACTGGCAGGCCAAAAGGACATAACCGGCGATATCACCGGGAATATCGCCCTTAAGGGTAATGCCGATCACCCCGATGATATCATGGTGAAAAGCAGCATCAAAGACATCTCCATGGTGGTGCAGGAAAAATTCACCCTTAATTCAACAGACATGAATGCCGTGCTCCAGGGAAAGACCTTCCAGGTTGCCCCCTTTACAACATCCTTACCGGGACAGGGCAGCATCACTCTTCAGGCCTCGGGAAAGGTGGACGGAGATATCACAGCCAAAGCCAAGGCCCGGTTTCCAGCAAAGGCAGCCAAATTATTTGCAGACACCATTCCCGATTTAGAGGGAGAGATAACCCTTGATGCCACAGCCCTGATCAAAAAAGAGATTAAAGCATCCCAATTTAATGCGGCACTCAATCTCAACAATCTGGGTCTGGCCATACCTGACTCCCAATCCAAACTCCACGGCATCAGCGGCACCATCCTGGCGAGCATGAACCAGGTGGAAATAAAAGAGATCAAAGGATTTCTGGACAAGGGCACCTTTTCCATCACAGGTAAAACATCTCTAATGGATTTCATGCCCCAGGTATACACGGCCAAAGTCAGTGGCAAGGCCCTGCCGGTGAGCGTTCCCGATGGACTTAATGCCCTGTTTGATGTGGATCTTAACCTTGACGGAACCCTGAAAAAATCGGCCATCAACGGTACTATCCTGTTGGACTCCGGGGAGTTGACCAAGGAAATCAGTATCAACAAAGAGATCCTTTCCGCAATTATCAACCCCCAGCGCTCCCGCAAAGGGGTTAAAACAGAAGAAAAGCCCAACCCCTATCTGGAAAACCTGACCCTGGACATTTTTATCCAGGCCAAAAACAATTTCATTGTTGACCTTGATCTTGCCAAGCTTGAGATCCATCCGGACATCCGCATTCAGGGTTCCCCGCTGGCACCCATGGTATCGGGCCGCTCCACCATTGATTCCGGCACCATCCAGCAGTATAATAAAGAGTTTACCCTCACCCGGGGCATCATTGATTTTATCAACCCCTATAAGATAGAACCGGAAATTGACATCCAGGCCCTCCATGAAGTCAGGGACTGGGATATTACCCTGTCTGTAACGGGTACTCCGGATGAATTGATTTTTTCACTGACATCGGACCCTGAATTGGAACAGGCAGATATCACTTCGCTTCTCTTAAGGGGGAAAACCACCAACGAGTTGATCTCCTCCGAGGGGGGAAGTACCTTTTCTCCGGGAAATGCCCTGGCCCAGTTTGCCGCCTCTTCGGTCGAGGATAATGTGCGGGCCGCCACGGGGCTGGATATTTTTGAAATGGGCTTTGATGACCCAGAAAGCAATGAGGCGGTTGGCAGTGTAAACCTCACCGTGGGTAAAAAACTTTCCGACCGTATCACCGTGAAATATGGCACCGCCTCCGAGGATGGACAGATGGTTCAGACCACCTCTGCTGATTACCGGATGTCTGACAATGTCAGCGCTTCGGGTTTCCAGGACTCCCAGGGAAAGTTTGGCGGAGAACTAAAATATAAATTGGAGTTTGAATAAAATGGAGGCGGCAATGAAATCCCTGAGCTAAAGACTCAGGGATTTCATTGCCGATTTTTATATGAAAAAGATCACCATGATGTTGGCCATTTTTGTCCTGGCATGCACCCTTTGCACACCACCTGCCGGGGCAAAAGAGGCACTTCCTGCAAAGCCATGCATTCTAATAAAACGCATTGAACTCACAGGAAACTCCCATTTTTTCAGTGCCAGACTTAAACCCCGCCTGAAGATATGGATCTCTTCCTTTCTACCGGGGCAAATGAATTGCCTCAATGAAAATTGGTTAAAACAGGACATTAACGACCTCATCGTCTTTTATCGGGCAAAAGGGTTTGCCCAAGTTACCATGGAAACAAAAACAATTCCCCTTCCCGGAAAAAAGAAACAGATCGTTGAAATAATTATCCAGGAAGGCCCCCAATATGAGATTTCCTTTGAAGGCAACGCCTTTTTTTCCCAGCGCCAACTGAAAAAAGAGATCACCATCTTTGAAAAGGGAGATCCCAACGGTTCAGGCCTTAGAAAAGGGAAAAACAGTATCCAGAAGAAATACGTGGAAGCAGGATTCGCCAACGTGAAAGTGATCCTGGAATCCCAGATGCTTGAAAAAAAGCCGTCAAGATCCACCCGGCAGGTGATCTATCACATTAAAGAGGGCACCCAGCAGGTGGTAAAACAGCTTGATGTCACAGGCAACAGCGTGGTGGATGCCGCAAAAATCCGTGATGCCATGATTACCCAGCCCAAAGGACTCATGGGCGTTGGCGGGTTTAATTTAAAAACACTTGAAAAAGATCTGGAAGCCATTGATCTGGTCTATTTAAGCCAGGGGTTTCTCAATGCCCAAATCACCCATGACATCCGCGTGAAAGGTGAAAAAGACGGCAACGCAACCCCCGAAGAAAACCAGACCGCCCAGCAGATGTATATCACCATTCATATTATTGAAGGCCCCCGCACATTGGTGGACAATGCCGAAATATCAGGTCTTGGAGATATTATTTCCCAGAAAAAGGCCCAGGGACTGATAACCCTGTCCCCGGGGAAGCCCTTCCGGGACTATATGGTGAAAAGTGATGCCAATGTGCTGGCGGCAAAGATCTCTGAAAAAGGATACCCACATGTTATCGTCACCGCAGAGACACGGTTAAACACGGACAAAACCAGGGCAGACATTAGATGGCAGATGAAACCAGGTCCCTTTACCCGGTTTGGAGAAATCCACTATTCCGGCAACAAGCGGCTCAAACAAAAAGTAATGGAGAAAAAATCAAATATCACCCCGGGAACACCCTTTTCCCTGGCACAACTATTTAACACCCAGAAAAAGGTCCGGGAAATTCATTCCGTGGAATCGGTTAAAATCACTGTCCCCGGTTTAAAAAGCCATGAGCTCCAGCCGGACATTGATATCACCATAAAAGAGAGGAAACCTTATTATGTTGAGGCTGCCGCAGGGTTTGATACGGAAAATTTAGGCTATCTCAAAGTCAGAACCGGAGACACCAATTTCATGGGTGAGGATATGAATACCTGGGTGGAGGTGTATATCAGCGGCATCGGTCACCGGGTTGAAACAGGTATAAAAGACCCCTTTTTTCTGGATACGCTCATCTCTGCCACCTTCACCATTTATGAAGAAAAAGAAGAGCCTCTTAACCAGGATTTTGGGACCCGCAGCTGGGGGGCTCAATCTGCCTTTGCCAGACGACTGACCCGCCATCTGACGGCGGGTCTCAATTTTGAGTACGAAAACCGAGTTCAATTTGGTGGAGACGATGAGGAGCAGGAAGAGACCCGGAACATCCTCATCACCTCCTCCTCCCTGGCCTGGGATAACCGGGATTCGCCCATAAAACCCACCCAGGGCTTTTTAGCGTTTGCATCGGTGGATCTCTTTTCTGGATTTAATAGCGACTTGGATCGATTTTTAAAATATAAGCTGGATGCAAGGCACTATCTCTCCCCCTTTAAGGGACTGACCTTTGCCATGGCGGGCCGCATGGGATACATCCAACCCTTGGGCTCCTCCAACACCGTTGCCGATGATCAACTTTTTTTCCTGGGAGGCACTTCCGATGTCCGGGGGTTCAGAGAAAACATGCTCCTCACCGAACCCGATGATAACGGCACCGCCCTGGGGGGCCGGACATCCATATCCGCCAGTCTGGAAGCCCGCATTGACCTGCCTGCCAATTTTGAGCTGACATTCTTTATGGATACCGGTAAAATTGATAACACCAATGAACCAGCAACCTTGAGTGACTTCAGGTATGCCGTTGGCACCGGCCTTAGATACAACACCCCCATCGGTCCCATAGGGCTATTATACGGCCATAAACTGAATCCGGAAGACGGAGAAAGCCCGGGACAAATTCATTTTTCCATAGGATATACATTTTAAAACTTTTCAAAGTAAACTCTGACCAACGGCACCCCCATGGGGCCCCCAAAAATCATAGTAACAACAATTCTAATTTTGCCGCCGATACCCCATCAACACCCCCGGGCAGTTAAAATTAGAATTATTTCAGAATAAAATTTTGGCATCCTTCAAAAATACTTTACACTTTTTTTGATCACTCCATATTTGCAGGCGTTTGTTCCAAAAGACTGTAAACTACTTTTGGGGTCATATGAAGGATGCCAAAATTTTCCTTGTAAAACCCTTAAATTTGAAGTATAGATTCTGTCTCCCGGCTGTGCTGTGTCAAATTGCCCATGGGTATTCTGATCGGTCGCCGCGTAACAGAAGGTCATGAACCTCGTCAGATCCGGAAGGAAGCAGCGATAAGTGATATCATCTGTGTCGTGGATTGATCCCGGTCATGCAATATTCCGGTGATTTGCCAGCCAGCCGGGTCTTTTTTTTAGCCCCTCCTCCCCATTTTTATTTCTTGACATGACATCAAACGGTCTTATTTTCTCCTAAAATTAAATCTATGTTTATTATATACTTTTTAAGACGTTATATACCAAAATACTTGGATCAGGAGAAAATGTTGGCTGACAAAGATGAATCTTTAAGAAAAGAGACCGGTAAAGAAGCCGGCGATGATACTACAAAGTACGCACAGTCACCCGGTGTAGCGGATTCCCCATATAACGAAGAATCCTACAGTAAAGACAAATCATCTGAAGACAAACCGGACATTGCAACGCTCCAGGCAGAACTCCAGGCCGAAAAAGACAAATCTCTGAGACTTTCAGCAGAATTTGAAAATTACAAAAAGCGTTCTTCCAGAGAAATCTTTGATTTCAGGAAATATGCCAATGAAGCGGTTTTTAAAAAATTGCTCACCGTGGTGGACAACCTTGAGCGTGCCATTGATTCTGGAGAACAGCAAAACAACCAGGAGTCGATAGTTGAAGGAATCCAGTTAACCCATAAAGAACTGATCAAATTGTTTGAAGCCTTCAGCATCAAATCCATTGAAGCCCACGGCACCCCCTTTGACCCGACATTTCACCAGGCCGTCACCCAACTGGAAACAGATGAACACCCTGAGAATACGGTGATCAATGAACTTCAGAAAGGATACATTCTCCATGATCGACTGCTGCGGCCGTCCATGGTGGTGGTTTCTAAATCAGTTGCAAAATAAGACAATTAAAAATTAAAGACAAATCATATACATCATATTTGGAGGAATAGAACATGGGTAAAATCATCGGAATAGACTTGGGAACAACTAACTCATGCGTGGCCGTCATGGAGGCGGGTGAGCCAAAGGTAATCACAAACTCCGAGGGCGGAAGAACCACCCCTTCTGTTGTGGCCATCACAGAAAACGGAGACCGCCTGGTGGGTCAGACCGCCAAAAGACAGGCCATTACCAATCCGGAGAACACGGTATTTGGCGTCAAACGTCTGGTGGGCAGAAAGTTCCAGTCCAAGGAGATCCAGGGCGACATGAGTGTCCTCCCTTATAAAATTGAAGGCGCATCCAACGGCGACACACGGATCAACCTCCGGGGAAAACAGCACAGCCCGGCGGAAGTCTCCTCTTTTATTCTTGCCAACATCAAGAAAACAGCAGAAGACTATCTGGGAGAAGAGGTGACAGAAGCCGTTATCACCGTTCCTGCATACTTTAACGACAGCCAGCGCCAGGCCACAAAGGATGCCGGTAAAATTGCAGGCCTTGACGTAAAACGTATCATCAATGAGCCCACCGCCGCATCCCTTGCCTATGGCCTGGACAAAAAAGGCGAAGAAAAAATCGCTGTATTTGACCTTGGCGGCGGTACCTTTGATGTCTCCATCCTTGAAATCGGCGATGGCGTATTTGAGGTAAAATCCACCAATGGCGATACCCATCTGGGGGGTGAAGACTTTGACCTGAGAGTAATTGATTACATTGCCGATGAGTTCAAAAGAGAGCAGGGCATTGATATCCGCAGCGACAAAATGGCGCTTCAACGTCTGAAAGAGGCCGCAGAAAAAGCCAAGATGGAGCTCTCCACCGCCGTTGAAACCGATGTGAACCTGCCATTCATCACAGCAGATGCCAGTGGCCCCAAACATCTGGATGTCAAACTCACCCGGGCTAAATTGGAATCTCTGGTGGCCGACCTTCTGGACAATCTGGCAAGACCCTGCAAACAGGCATTAAAAGATTCCAAACTCAGCTCCAGTGAAATCAATGAGGTGGTACTGGTGGGGGGCATGACCCGCATGCCCGCCGTGCAGAAACGAGTGGAAGAAATTTTCGGTAAAAAACCCCATAAGGGTGTAAACCCCGATGAGGTGGTTGCCATGGGTGCTGCCATCCAGGCAGGTGTACTCCAGGGCGATGTTCACGATGTGCTACTCCTGGATGTGACCCCGCTTTCCCTTGGTATTGAAACCTTGGGCGGTGTCATGACAAAGCTCATTGAAAAGAACACCACCATCCCCACCAAGAAGAGCCAGGTATTTTCCACAGCTGCTGACAATCAGCCAGCCGTGTCCATCCATGTACTCCAGGGAGAACGGGAAATTGCCACCGGCAACAAGACACTGGGTCAGTTTGAACTGTCTGAGATTCCATCGGCACCCCGGGGCGTTCCCCAGATTGAAGTAACCTTTGACATTGATGCCAATGGTATTGTCCACGTCTCTGCCAAGGACAAGGCCACCGGAAAAGAGCAGTCCATTCAGATCACGGCTGCCAGCGGTCTTTCCGAAGAAGATATCGAAAAAATGGTGAGAGATGCCGAACTTCACGCCGATGAAGACAAACAAAAGCGTGAGCTGGTGGATGCTAAAAATACGGCAGAATCCCTCATTGACCAGACCACAAAAACCCTGAAAGAACATGGTGACAAGATTGATGAAGCCACCAAGAAAACCATTGACGATGGGGTGGAAGCGCTCAAGCAGGTCAAAGACGGTGATGATGCCCAGGCCATCAAGGACAAAATTGAAGCATTGACCCAGGCCTCCCACAAGCTGGCGGAAGCCATGTACCAGCAGGCAGCCCAGGAAGGTGCCGCGCCCGGTGCAGAACAAGAAGCTGGGGCAGCCTCCCAGGAAGATGATGTCATGGACGCTGACTTTGAAGAAGTAAAGGACGACAAAAAGTAATTTCTGCTTCGGCTGGATAGTTTGGCATCCTTCAAAAGTACTTTACACTTTCTAACGGCTTTCCTCATTTGCAGGGATTTTTTACCAAAAGAATGTCAAGGATTTTTGGAGTCATATGAAGGATGCTGATAGTTTTTTATAAAAATCCCGCTGTGCACCTGGTGCACAGCGGGATTTTTATATATACTATCTGGATTTACCGGAATTGATCACAATATACGTCCTTTCTTTACACGATGGAGATATTGGCCCTGCTGGACCACCCTTTGTGAAGTGTGGCCGATGTTATGTTCAAACCTGATTTATGTTTAAAATCCATAAAAAATCACACAGGAATCCACCATGATCATCACCGAAATCCTGGCAAGGAACAGCCGACTTTATAAAAACGACATTGCCCTGGTTGAAAGGGCACCCCAGGAAAATGTACGCCGGGAAATCACCTGGAATGATTTTTACCAGGACGCCAACCGCATGGCCAACGCCCTGGTTAAAAAAGGCATTCAAAAGGGCGATGGCGTTGTCCAGCTCATGACCAATAGTCTGGAGTGGCTTCCCATCTATTTTGGCATTCTCAGCACCGGTGCCTGGGCTGTTCCCCTTAATTTCAGGTTTGAGGCCGATAAGATACGATTGTGCACTGAAGTTTCCGAGGCCAAGGTATTCATTTTCGGTGAAGAGTTCATTGAAAGACTGGAAGGCATTCGAACCATTCTTGAAACCACCGTGCACACCTGGATTTTCACAGGGCCTGTGGAATTGTGCCCCGATTACGCCATTCCCTATGGCACCTTTATTCAATCTGCCAACCCGGAGGCCCCTCCCCAGGTTTCTATTTCCATTGAAGATGATGCGGCCCTTTATTTTACATCAGGTACCACCGGTACCCCCAAGGCCGTTCTATTGACCCACAGAAACCTTGAGCATGCCTGTTACATTGAGAATAACCACCACAGACAGACCCGGGAAGATGTGTTTTTGTGTATTCCGCCCCTGTACCACACCGGGGCAAAAATGCACTGGTTTGGCAGCTTTCTGGTGGGGGCTAAATCTGTCATTCTAAAGGGTGTCCGCCCCGAATGGATAATGGAAGCCGTGTCCGAGGAAGGTGCTACCATAGTATGGCTGCTGGTGCCCTGGGCCCATGACATCCTCATTGCCTTTGAGCGGAACCTCATTGATTTTTCCACATACAAACTGGATCAATGGCGGCTTATGCACATTGGTGCCCAGCCAGTTCCGCCTTCTTTGATCAAGGAGTGGAAAGAATATTTTCCCGGCCATTGCTATGATACCAACTATGGGCTCACGGAATCCACGGGTCCTGGCTGTGTTCACCTTGGCATGGATAACGATCACAAGGTGGGTGCCATCGGAAAAGCAGGTTTTGACTGGGAGGCTCGCATTGTGGACGGCTCCGGCAATCAACTGCCCCTCGGAGAAAGTGGAGAACTCATTGTCAGTGGTCCCGGGGTGATGAAATGTTATTATAAGAACCCCGAAGCAACGGCAGATACCCTGAAAAACGGGTGGCTTCACACCGGTGACATTGCCCGACGGGACAAGGATGGATTTATTTTCCTGGTGGACCGGAAAAAAGATGTGATCATTTGCGGTGGAGAAAATATATTCCCCGTTGAAATTGAACATTTTTTCATGCAGAATAAAAAAATCCAGGACATTGGCGTCATCGGCATTCCCGATGAACGGTTGGGTGAAATTCCCGCAGGAATCATTGCCATAAAACCAGGTATGGAACTGACAAAGAATGACGTCAAAGCTTTTGGGTTGGATTTACCACGATATAAGCGGCTGAAAAAAATTATATTTGCAGAGGTTCCCAGAAACGCCACGGGTAAAATTGAAAAGCCCAAACTCCGACGTCTCTATGGCAAGGATACCCGTAAAGATATCAACAAATTGGTCCGGTAATTCAGTTCATTTTTCACTTAGAGGGGAAGGATACCTATGAAAAGAAAAATATTTTTTCTCATCCTGTTGCTCGGTTGCTTCATTGGCTTCAACGATTTTCATCCCAAGGACGCCCGGGCAGACACACCGGGGACTCAGGAAATCCTGAATCGCATGGAAAAAAAATATGCCGGCAATGATTTCAGTGCAGATTTTCATCAGGTATCCAGCCTGACGGCCCTGGAAATAACAGAAACCGCTTCGGGAAAAGTCTTTTTCAGCCATCCCGGTAAAATGCGCTGGGAATATCTTGTACCCACCCAGCACCAGATAATCTCCAATGGAACCAGTCTGTGGATTTACCGCCCCGATGAAAACCAAGTGGTCAGGGGAGATGCCCAGGCCTTTTTTAACTCAGGGGCGGGTGGTGCCTTTTTATCCAATATTTCCCTTGTCAGAGAGAAATACAACGCTCATATTGAAACCAACAAGGCTGACACCGATCATATTACCCTGGTTCTGGAACCCAAAAAAGAGTCCCCGGATATTAAATCCATTCATATTCGAATTTTAAAAACAAACGATCAAATTGTACAGGTCAGCACCCACAACCCTTATGGAGATACAACCACATTGGATTTCTGGAATATTGTATTTAAAAAAATAGAGCTGTCAAGGTTTGAATTCACCACTCCGGATGGGGTGGATTTAATTGAGATGAATTAACACTACAGCGACACTTTTATGATTTACCCTGTTTGGAGGGGATTCTAAAGCGTGTTTCCCCTCCCTTAGACGCTCGATTTTAGTGAAACAAGCAAAGTGTCGCTGTAGTGTTAAGGTTGGGGGAAAAATAACCTTAATATGTAAACCCACGAGAATCGTTTTTTTATGTTCACATACACTGGGAAGGGGCAGCCCCAAAAATTTGATTATCCAGTAAACAGCCATTCAGGGAAAAAGCGATGTAATCAACCGGGGGGCTTGAATGAAGACCTTCAAGCCCCCGAATCAACTGCTATGTTAAAATTACCCATCAGATCATTTTTGATTGATGAATTTGACTACATGGCATTGAAAACGTCGTCGGAGATGTCGGCATTTGTGTAGAATTTCTGGATATCATCACAATCATCCAGGGCCTCCATGAACCGGATCATCTGCTCCGCCTCTTTTCCTTCCAGCTCTGCCTGAGTTTGGGGAATCATGGTTACTTCGGCCATATTGCATTTAATTTCAGCCGCATCCACCGCCTCTTTTACCGCATCGAAATCTTCCGGTGCCGTGATTATCTCAAAGCAATCCCCTTCATCCTTTACATCTTCGGCACCTGCTTCCAGCCCCACTTCCATGAGTGCGTCTTCATCGGAATCTGATTTATCCACCGAGATCAGGCCCTTTTTATCAAACATCCAGGAAACACAGCCATCGGTTCCAATGTTTCCGCCAGCCTTGCTGAAAATACATCGAACATCGGCAATGGTACGATTTCGGTTGTCCGTGAGACATTCCACCAGTACAGCCACACCCCCCGGGCCATATCCTTCATAGAGGATCTCTTCATAATCCACCCCTTCCAACTCGCCGGTACCCTTTTTAATACCCCTCTCCAGATTATCTTTAGGCATATTCTGGGCTTTGGCTGCAGCAACGGCAGTTCTGAGACGGGGGTTGGAATCCGGATCCCCCCCCCCCCTTCTGGCAGCC
>Ga0208900_1000571_pt1 | contig 22838 bp, 14 predicted proteins | sample AntAceMetag02UKK_FD_184763 | JGI IMG/M metagenome (GOLD analysis project Ga0208900, IMG submission 184763) | Saline lake microbial communities from Ace Lake, Antarctica - Antarctic Ace Lake Metagenome 02UKK (SPAdes) (version 2) | ecosystem: Environmental > Aquatic > Non-marine Saline and... | reverse complement strand
AATTAACTCCAACGGATGATAGAATATGCTGATGCACTATCGATAATGGCTGATCTTAGAACCAAACCCCGATATGGCTTACATCCCCTACCCTAAAGGGATAGGGGTTTTACGCCATTTTTATAAAGATGTCCAAGAAAAAAGTGTCGTCAAACGCCCAAACTTTTGACCCACTTGAACAACAAAATTAGGATACGGAGGAACGTAAAGCATGGGTGAAGCAGCAGTAAAAATTGGAAGAAAACACCAAAGTGTTTTCAAAAATAAGGTAATGGAAATTCTGCCAGATGGGGGAAATCTCAATGCCTGTCTCACATGCGGTGCATGTGCTTCGGGGTGCCCGGCTACGGGCCTTGAAGGCATGGACCCCAGAAAATTCCTGCGAATGGCGGCTCTGGGGATGGATGAAGAAATTCTGACCTCCAACTGGGTCTGGATGTGCTCCATGTGTCAGAGATGTGTGTATGTCTGCCCCATGGAAATCAACATCCCCCAGCTGGTCTTTCATGCCAGAAAGTCCTGGGCCAGGGAAGATAAACCCAAAGGGATTATCGGTTCCTGTGACATGGCCCTTCGAAACGACACCTGTAGTGCCATGGGTGCCACAGAAGAAGACTTTGAGTTTGTGGTAACTGACGTCCTGGAAGAGTACCAGGAATCACAACCTGAATTTGCTGAAATGACAGCCGATGTCAACCGCGAAGGTGCCATGTATGTTCTGAATCAGAACTCCAGGGAACCGGTGACAGAACCCGATGAGATGGTCCCCCTGTGGAAGATTCTGAATCTTGCCGGTGCCGATTGGACCTATAGCTCCAAGGGATTTGCAGCGGAGAACTACTGCATGTTCATGGCCGAGGATGAGAGCTGGGAAAAAATTGTCCGGACCAAAGCCAAGGCGGTGGATGATCTGGGGGCCAAATACTGGCTCAACACCGAGTGAGGGCACGAACTATTCGCAGTCCTGGCAGGACTGAAAAAATTCAAGATTGAGCACAAATTTGAAATTCTGAGCATCATCCAACTCTATGCAAAGTGGATCAAAGAAGGCAAACTCAAACCCAGCAGTGAGTGGAACAAGGACAGAAAGATTAAATTCACCGTCCAGGATCCATGTCAGCTGGTGAGAAAAACACTGGGAGACCCCGTTGCCGATGATCTGAGGTACATTGTCAAGGCCGTTGTGGGTGAAGAGAACTTCATCGACATGACCCCCAACAAGTCTAATAACTTTTGCTGCGGTGGCGGCGGCGGCTTTCTCCAGTCTGGATTCACTGAAGAAAGACGGGCCTATGGTCAGACCAAGACTAACCAGATTCTGGCCACCAAGGCAGACTACTGCATCACCCCATGTCATAATTGCCATGCCCAGGTCCACGATCTGAGCGATGTTAATGACCATGCATGGCAGACCGTTCATCTGTGGACGCTTCTGTGTCTTTCTCTTGGCATTCTGGGCCCCAATGAACGGGAATACCTGGGAGATGATCTTAAAGAAGTGGATGTGTTCCATCCGGAATCAGCCCTGTAGCAAAATTCTAATTAACATCTCCCACAGGCTATGCTCACAATGATCCTCTTGCTGGGGATGTCCTTAATTTAAAAAAAGTCCGCTACGCGATGATGCTGTAGCGGGCTTTTGTTATTTTATATAATAGTTCTCCCATCCAAAACGCCAAAAGGCCACCCTGACAAACGGATGACCTTTTTTTTGACACATTATCTAAGCTGGCAATAGTATTTTAGAATCTTTCAAAAACAGCAGCAGAGCCCATACCACCGCCAATGCACATGGACACAACCCCATACTTACCCTTGACTTCTTTCAGGTTGGCAAGACAGGTAGCCGTAAGCTTGGCACCGGTGCATCCCAGGGGATGACCCAAGGCAATAGCACCGCCATGGATGTTAATTTTATCCATGTATTGTTCAAGGTTGAGCTCCCGGATGCAGTAGATGGCCTGGGAAGCAAAGGCTTCGTTGATCTCATAGATATCAATGTCATCAATGGTGAGACCAGCAAGTTCGAGCGCCTTGGGGATGGCGTACCGGGGCCCCACACCCATTTCATCAGATCGACACCCCACACTGGTGTAGGCCAGCAAGCGGCCAATGGGTTTCAATCCCAGCTCCTCACATTTTGCTTTGGAGGCAATGATGGTGGCTGCAGCACCGTCTGTGGTCTGGGAGGAGTTACCGGCGGTGACGGATCCATTGGCGGCAAAAACCGTTCTCAATTTACCAAGACCTGCCGGGGTGGATTCACGAATGCCGTCATCGTGCTCAACAATAAAAGTCTCTTGTTTCATGGTACCGTCGGCCTGGGCTACATATTTATGGGCCGGTGTGGGTACAATCTCTGTGAACAGACCATTGTCCCGGGCCCGGGCTGCCTTGGCCTGGGATTTTGAAGCAAATACATCCTGTTCTTCTCTGCTGATTTTGTAGCGGTTGGCCACGTTTTCTGCGGTGATGCCCATGGAAATGTACTTATCAGGGTCGGTCTTGGAAAATTCCGGATGGGGTCGGGGCACATTACCGCCCATGGGCACAAAGGTCATGGATTCCACACCGGCTCCCATGGTGACCTCAGACCATCCCATCTGGACCCGGGCCGATGCCATGGCAATGGCTTCCAAGCCTGAAGCACAGAACCGATTTATTGTGGCACCGGACACATGATCGGGAAACCCGGCCATTTGGGCAGCCACCCGGCCAATGTTCAGTCCCTGCTCTGCCTCGGGAAAGGCACAGCCGCACATCACATCTTCAAAGTCTCCGAAGTCTAAATTCTCAGTTCTCTCCACGGCCTCTTTCATGATAAAGGTCAGAAGCTCTTCAGGTCGGGTCTCTTTAAACAGTCCCCTTTTCTGTTTGCAGCCGGGGGTTCTTACAGATTGTACTATATATGCATCTTTCATGGATATTCCTCTCTATTCATAGTCTTTGTATATCATTTTGAGTGGTTCACACTTTTTATAAAGTTCTCCCCAAATGGGTTTCTGAAAAACAAGTGTGAACCAGCAAATTCGGTGGGGACAGATTTGAAAATCTGTCCCCTAAGCGCAGTCCCCTAAGCGCAATTCCCTAAGCGCAATTCCTTAGTTTCTCAGGGGTTTACCGGTCTTCAGCATATGATCAATTCTGGCCAAAGTTTTTTCCTCTTTGACAAAATCAATAAAGGCTTCCCGTTCCAGCTTGAGAATGCCCTCTTCTGCCATCAGGGTGTTTTTATTGGCATCTCCACCGCTCATGACATAGGCAATACGTTTGGCCAGAAAAGAATCATACTCGCTCATGAATTTACCTTCGAGCATGTTATAAAGCTCGGCATTGACCATGCCCTGACCGGCATTTCCCATGACCCGCAGGGGTTTTTTCATGGGAGCTGCATAGGCGTCATCCACCATTTTCAAGACTTCTTTCTTGGCTTCGCCCACCAGATTATCCCGGTTGAACACAATTCTATCAGCCAGTCCCAGAAAACCATTGGCCTGGGCCCCGGCACCGGACATGGAGACCTTGGCCATGGCCACGTTCATAAAGGCGGGAAGAAAGAGCTTGGCAAGATCAGTATCCTTGGCAACGCCTCCAGGAAGGGCATCAATAAATTTTTTCCAGATATTCATGCAACCACCACCGGCGGGCAAGAGTCCCACGCCGATTTCCACAAGTCCCATGTAAAGCTCTGAATGGGCCACAATGCGGTCGGCACCCAAACAGGTTTCACAACCACCGCCCAATGTCATGCCATAGGGGGCGGCCACCACAGGAAAGGGGGCATATTTTGCTTTTTGGATGCCGGTCTGGGCCCTTTCAAGGAAGCCATCCAGTTCTGCGTATTTTTTATCATGGGCCATGCGGGAAACAAAGGAGAGATCTGCACCGGCGGAAAAGGCACCGGGCATGCCGCCTGCCTGGTTACCGATGACAAGCCCTGCACCATTGGCATCCACATAATCCAATGCATCATCAATTGAATCAATGATCTCGGCATTCAGCGCGTTCATTTTGGTGTGGAACTCAAGGCAGAACACCCCGTCTCCAATGTCGATGAGACTTGCGGAGCTATTCTCCTGGACCACCTTATCGTTGCCCCGGGCCGCAGCAAGGGAAACCATGGCATCACTCATGGGAACGACTTTGTAGGCAGTTGTGGCAAAATCATAGAAATAATTTTTACCCTGTTCCAATTTGTAGAAGCAGGTGTTTCCGGCTGCCAGCATGGCGGATACGTTTTCAGGAATGTCATAGCCTTCGGTCTTCATTCTCGCAACGGCATCGGCAACCCCATAGGTGTCCCACAACTCAAAGGGACCCATTTCAAAATTGTATCCCCATTTCATGGAGTTATCAATTTCTATGATGGTATCGGAAATCTCCGGGATTCTGTTGGCCGCATACTGAAAGCTCTTCACTGCCATTTTCCAGGCAAATTTTGCGCCCTTGTCATCGCCTGTGAGAACACATTTGATTTTTTCAGGAAGGGTGGCCAATTTTTTGGCTGCATCCAGGCAGGGGAAGGTGGGACGGGTGAGGTCTTCATATTCCAGTGTGGCCGGATTGATCACCTTTCGAATTTTCTTCCACTCCGGTGTCAGATCTGTTTTATAAAAACCGGCCCGTGTTTTATTACCAAGCAACTTTTTTTCGATCATCTGTTTGACGAACTCAGGAACGATAAAGGCATCCCGCTGTTCATCATCAGGGCAGAGATCATAAGAGTTCTGGCACACGTGGGCCATGGTATCCAGCCCCACAAGGTCAGTGGTTTTAAAAATGGCGGTTTTGGGTCGACCCAGGGCCGGACCAAACAGGGCATCCACTTCGGGAATAGTCAATCCATCTTCCAGCATGGAGGACATCACGGCACCAATGCCATGGACACCAATACGGTTACCCACAAAGTTAGGGGTATCCTTGGCCCAGACAATGCCCTTGCCCAGATTTTTTTCGCCAAACCCTGCAATAAAATCCAGAACCTCGGGAAGGGTCTCCTCTCCGGGGATGAGTTCCAGAAGATGCATGTAACGGACGGGATTAAAAAAATGGGTTCCCAGAAAATGTTGTTTAAACTCAGAACTCAGGCCCTGGGACATATCTTTTAAAGGAATACCGGATGTGTTGGAGCTGATGATGGAACCGGGTTTTCGAATCCCTTCAATGCGACCGAAAAGGTTTTGTTTGATTTTAAGGTTTTCAACCACCACTTCGCAGATCCAGTCACAGTCTGCCAATTTATCAAAATCATCATCAAGATTGCCGATTTTGATCAATGCGGCATCTTTTTTGGTCATGAACAGGGATGGAAAAGATGCAAGGGCCGCATCCATGCCTGCTTTAACCATGCGATTTCTTGCTGTGGGATCTTTTTTTTCTTCATCTGTTAAATCAAATGGAACAATGTCCAGCAAAAGCACTTCCACGCCAGCACCGGCAAGAAGAGCGGCAATGCCTCCACCCATTATACCGGAACCGATCACTGCTGCCTTTCTGATTTTTCTACTCATGACGACCTCCTAATATATAATTTATCATACAATCCGTTGACTATGAATAACTATTCATTATTAACTAACAGAGGTGCCCCTGGGTGTCAAGGATTTTAATATTTTTTTTTCAAGGGATTTATTTTTATTATATTTAATGATTATAAATGCTTAAAAAGATCCCAGAGACTCACAAGAACTGCATAAACCTTTAAGAAACCGGTCATAAATCAATGAATATAAATTCATAAATCTTTTTAAGGCTATCAACTTGCCAATTTCCTTCTGTTTTGATAAAAAGGGATTATCAGCCAAGGTCAAACACCTATTTAGCTTGTCAATGCATTACACATAAAATCCAATGGGAGAGTTAAATGGATTTAAAAAACCGCCATCCACGCCCAAGCCTATCTATGAACATAGACTCAGTGGCACGGTTCATCAGCCAGTTGCAATATCAATCTGGAGAAATCCCCTGGCACATTGATGGAAAGACAGACCCCTGGGACCTTGTGGAATCTGCCATGGGGTTAAACATCGGCGGCTTTTACGACTCCTCAAAACGGGCCTTTGGGTGGATGGCCACAAACCAGAACAGCAACGGTTCCTGGTATTCATCCTATATAAAAGGTATTCCCGAAGATCGAACCATGGAAACCAACATGACCGCTTATATTGCAACGGGGCTGTTGCACACCTGGATCACCACCCGGGATACCTCTTTTCTTAAAACCATGTGGCCCTGCATGGAAAGAGCCATTGATTTCAGCATCAGCCTCCAGACGAACAGCGGCGAGATCTACTGGGCAAAAAGCCCCGAGGGCAACATTGATCCTATGGCCCTTTTAACCGGGTGCAGCTCCATATACATGAGCTTGAAATGCGCACTGACCATTGCCCAGTTGCTCAACAAAAAACGCCCCCTGTGGGAAACGGCCTTTTGTAAACTGGGACGATCTCTAAAAGAAGACATATCCCTTTATAATATCAGCAAATCCAGATTTTCCATGTATTGGTTCTACCCCATTTTAAGCGGGGCACTCACCGGAGAGGCCGCCACCCGGCGCATTGAAAAGTATTGGAAAAAATATATCATTGAAGGACAGGGAGTTCGATGTGTGTCGGACCGGCCCTGGGTCACCATGGCTGAAACATCGGAATTTGTGCTTGCCCTGTCTGGCATGGGCAATGTCAAACTTGCCCGCATCGTCTTTTCCTGGATACAGGAACGCACCTACGAGGATGGTACCTTCTGGTGTGGGTATACCTTTCCGGACATGGTCATCTGGCCCGAAGAAAAAATTTCCTGGACCAATGGGGTGGTGCTCATGGCGGCGGATGCCCTTTATGGGCTGACCCCTGCGGCCCGGCTCTTTGACCATGATGCCTGGGAGGGATTTATCTTTAAAGACTGTGCCGGGGAAATAATGCCATGAGACGGGATCATCGCCCCTATTTTATCAAAAAAATCTGGTTTGGCCTCCTGAAATTTCATCTCAGCCATTTCCTGGAACCCCAGATGCAGCATCTGGGTGCCAATGCCTTTGTGGTAAAACCCTGGCATGTGGAGATTTTTGGCGGACCTGTAACCATTGGGGATAACATTACGCTTCTGGCATCATCGGATAAGAAAACCCGGCTCACCGTGTGGACGGACCAAAAAGATGTGCCCGGCATCACCATTGGTGATCATGTGCTCATCTCCCCGGGTGTCAGTATCAGCGCGGCCCAAAGTATTGTCATTGGAGACAACTGCATGATTGCCAGCAACGCCTATATCACGGACTCGGACTGGCATGGCATTTATGACCGGAGTCTACCGCCAGCCACGGCCCATCCTGTAATCCTTGCCCCCAATGTGTGGATCGGAGACAGCGCCATAGTGTGCAAGGGGGTTAATATTGGAGAAAACAGCATCATCGGGGCCGGCAGCGTGGTCACAGGGGATATCCCTGCCAATGTCATTGCTGCGGGGAATCCGGCGAAAATCATCAAACCCCTTGATCCTGATAAAAAAATCACCACCCGCAAAGATCGATTTGGCGACACAGACACCATTTCCATGAACCTGGATCTCCAGGAGCAGGCCTTGCTCAAGGGGAATACCCTGATTGGCTGGCTGCGCCACCTTTTAATCCCCTCCAGAAATGGTTAAAGGAATATGAAATTTGATTTTCAAGCTGAAACTCAATTTTAAAGAACGCATCGGCATTGTGGCGGACATTTCAACCCTGCTTGCCAGTCATAAATTTAATATCATTTCCATGGATGTGATTAGAAGTCCCAAAGAAGCCGATGTATACATGGAAATAGAAAATCGAGAAATGCCCCTGAAGAAAAAAGAAATCCTGGATTTCATGGGTGCGATTAAAGATTTAAAAAAAATTCTGTTCATAGATATTTTACCCCAGGAAGAACGGGCAAACCGTTTCCGTGTGGTGCTGGACAACATGCGGGACGGTGTCATTTCCATTGATCGGAAGGGATGTATCACCACCATCAATGAGGTGGCCTGCCAGGTGTTCAACTGCATGGCCGATAAAATGTTGGGAAAAAGTATCCAACAGCTGGACCTGCCGGAATATGCCATACTCCAGTCCCTGGAAGGGGCCACACTGGACAATGTAAAACAAAACATCATCACCCCGGGGGGACGTCGGTATCAGTATATTTCCACGTGCAAACCCATCCGGGACTCTTCGGATAATATTGTGGGGGCTGTGGAAATTGCCAAGGACATGCAGGAGATCAAGAAACTTGCCCAGACATTGTCTGAACTCGGACACACCACCTTCAGCGACATCATCGGTGATCACCCCACAATAAAAGAGGCCATTGCCTTTGCCCAGAAAATTGCAGCCACCGATGTAACCGTTGCCATCCAGGGGGCAAGTGGCACCGGCAAGGAACTCTTTGCCCAGGCCATCCACACCGCATCCAATTGCCAGGGGCCCTATATCCCCATCAATTGCGCCGCGTTGCCGGAACATCTGCTGGAGAGTGAACTGTTCGGATACCTGGGGGGCAGTTTCACCGGCGGTAAAAGAAAAGGAAAAAAAGGACTGTTTGAAAAGGCCACCCAGGGTACGGTATTCCTGGATGAAATTGCGGAAATGCCATTGGGATCCCAGGCCAAACTATTGAGACTTCTCCAGGAAAAAGCCGTGAGACCCATTGGGGGGGCAACGGAAATTCCCATCAACACCCGTATCATCACGGCCACCAACAAAAATCTGGTTAAACTCGTTGAAAAAAATGCCTTTCGGGAGGATCTATACTATCGCATCAATGTACTGCCCATCCACATCCCTCCCCTGCGCCAGCGGGTCAGCGACATCCCCATCCTGGCGGAACACTTTTTATTTCAACTGTTGATCAAGCTGAAAAAGAAAATGGCGCTGATCACCCCCAACGCGCTGGATAAACTGGTCCTCCACGACTGGCCGGGGAATGTCCGAGAATTAAAAAATGTCATTGAACGGGCCGCTTTTTTAAGTACCGGAGAGACCATTGACAAAGACAGTATTCTTTTCAGCCACGAAATGAACCAGCCAGGGGACCAGCCCATGGTCAGTGTGAACGGTCAAACCATACGCCCCATACGGGAGCAGGTGGCGGATCTTGAAAAAAAAATCGTCAGACAGGCCCTTAAAAAAATGGGAACCGTGAGAAAGGCCGCCCTTGCCCTGGGAATTTCCCACCCTGCCCTGTTAAAAAAGATGAAAAAATATGATATCTCTATTATTAAAAAGGTTACCAGTGGTAACCAAACTTAATAATATCGTTTTTATCTATCAAGCAAGACACTTACAGCACGTTTAGTTAGTTTTGGTATCTATGGTTACCAAAAAAACCCCTTCCCCTGTACTCCAAATTAAGTTAAGATCTACTCATACCGCCTACCACGGGAAAAAAACACCATCAATTCAAGATATATCAGATATCAAATGTCTTTTTGTTTTTTTATTTCGTGTGTGGCAAGCATTTTGCTTTGTATAAACGAAAATTTTACAAATGCGATCCTCTAACCGAATGAATCCAGTTCAGAAAGAGTGATGGCATGAATTTCAAAAAGATTGAACAGACTAAATTTTATTTAAATCATTACTTAAGGAGCATGGAAAAATGATCGTAGGTATCCTCAAAGAAATCAAAGTACTGGAAAAAAGAGTTTGCATGACCCCCGCTGGCGTTGTAGCCATGGTAAACAACGGACACGACGTATTGGTGGAAAAAGATGCCGGTGCGGGTAGTGGTTTTGAAGATGCACTTTATGTTGAAGCCGGTGCAACCATTGTGGACACCCCTGCAGGGGTTTATGCAAAATCTGACATGGTCATGCATGTGAAAGAGCCCCAGCCTTCTGAGTACGACATGATCCGGGAAGGCCAGATTGTTTTCACCTACCTCCACCTGGCAGCTGATGAGCCCCAGACCATGGGTCTGATCAAAAGCAAATCCGTTTGTATCGCCTACGAAACCGTGGAAAAAGCCAATGGCTCCCTTCCCCTGCTGCTGCCCATGAGTGAAGTAGCAGGTCGCATGGCCACCCAGGCAGGCGCAAAATATCTTGAGATGCCCATGGGCGGACGGGGTATTCTTCTCGGCGGCGTTACCGGTGTTGAGCCTGGAATCGTTGTGGTTATCGGCGGTGGTGTTGTGGGTGTAAATGCGGCTAAAATGGCCTGTGGTCTTGGCGCAAAGGTTTATATCCTGGATACCAACCTTGACCGACTGCGATATCTTGATGACATCATGCCCGCCAACTGCTTCCCTATCATGTCCAACCCTGCCATTCTCAGAGATCTTGTCACCCAGGCAGACCTGGTAATCGGTGCGGTTCTGGTAGCCGGTGCCAAGGCACCCAAACTCTTGACCCGTGATATGCTCAAAGACATGAAAGACGGTTCTGTCATCGTGGATGTTGCCATTGACCAGGGCGGTTGTTTTGAAACTTCCAAGGCCACCACCCATGCCGAACCCACCTTTGTGATTGATGGTGTAACCCACTATTGTGTGGCCAACATGCCCGGCGCTGTGGCCCGCACCTCCACCATTGCACTGACCAATGCCACCCTCCCCTATGCCCTTCAGCTTGCCAACAAGGGTTGGAAAAAAGCAGTTCAGGAAAACGAAGAGCTGAAAAAGGGTGTCAACGTTGTGGACGGAAAGATCACCTTCAAGGGTGTTTCCGACGCTTGGAACCTTGATTACACAGATGTCAACGAGCTGATCTAAACCTCATTCAGCTTTATTGATTCCACGATCAAGTTGATATAAGCAATTAAGTGCACCACGGGAAGAAACGGTCTTGAATACTGTTTCTATTTCGTGGTGCATTTTTTTTATCAATGGCCCATCTGCACGACAACCGTTCGGAATATGCGCTACCCACGTAAGGGGGGACAGGCTTTAAAATCAAGCGTCTTAGCAGGTTGAATTTTAGGGGTTAAGAACTATTATTCACATAAAAAGCCTTGAGAATATCCCGTCTTAAGTGGGTAGTCGAATAATGTTTAAAAAGTCATAGAACCCAACATGCCCTAAAAAAAATTCTGGTATCCCAGTCGCACAATGGTAAAAAAAATCACCGTCAGAAACACCGGACGGATGAACCGCGCCCCATTTTTAATGGCAAGAGTGGAACCGATGCCCGCTCCCACAATCTGGCCGCAGGCCATGACAAGGCCCACGGAATAGAGGACATTCCCCCCCATGATAAAAAAGGACAAGGCAACGACATTGCTGGTAAAATTCATCACCTTGGTAAATCCGGCTACCCACTTAAGGCGGGATATTTTCAAGACTTTTTATGTGGATAATTAGCTTTTAACCCCTAAAATCAAGGCTGCTAAGACGCTTGATTTTAAAGGCTGTCCCGCCTTAAGTGGGTAGCCGTAAATCCGGATGCCCGTGTCATGTTTAGCCCCAAAAGCACCATGAAGGCCATGGTCCAGAAGGACCCTGTACCCGGGCCGAAAAAACCGTCATAGAATCCCAGCCCAAGACCAAACAGCATAAAAAAAATCCCCTGGGAGAGCCTGGGAACCCCCTCTTTTAGTCCCAGATTTCTGGAAAAAAGAGTATATATAAATACCAAGAATAACAACATTGGAATAACAGGTTTTAAAAAATCTGGATTCAGTTGCTGTACCAGCACAGCACCACTTGCCGCCCCCACCAATGTGAATAAAATACCCACCCACGCCTCTTTTAACGAGGCCTCTCCCTTTCTTATATAGTTGAACGCCGCAGCCAGGGTGCCAAAACTGCCCTGAAGTTTATTGGTACCAAGGGCAAGTTGGGGGGGTATCCCGGCAAACAAAAGGGCAGGCAGGGCAATGAGCCCTCCCCCACCAGCAATGGCATCCACCAGGCCAGCCAACAATCCGGAAAAAAACAAAACTGCCAGGACATCCATTGTCAATGCAATCGGTTCCACAAATACCTCTTTCGGGCCTGGTCTAACATTCAGTCAAATTAATTAGAATCCCATCACAGGGACGCAATGGGGCGAAGACAAGTTTTAATCTTTCCCGATGCCACGGCTTCATGGAACTCAGCCGCAAACACCTCAGAGCTTTTGCAGGCAAGAGACCATCTGGCAATTCTCTGTAAATTTTTCCCTTTAAACCGCGTAAAATCCTCCCGGTCAGGGATTTCTCTTCCTGGGAGAAGGTCAATTAATTTATGGGTGGGAACCACCAGCAGCACATTGTCCATGTTTTTGGCATGGGGTTTTCTCCAAAATATTTTTTTATCCAGCCAGCCGGGTATAATACGTGGGGTATAATGGGGAAACAGCACAATTTTTCCCTGGGCGGGATTTTCTCCGGGGGAAGCAAAGGGAAGATCCTGGTGATAATCAATGACACCCCCATCCCTGACAACTCCCCGGGGTGCCCCGGGAATATCTTTAATGCCGGGCATCACCATGGGGATGGAACCCGATGATAAAAGAGCCGGTGTGAAATTATCCCGGGTCAGGGGAACCGAATGGGTCTCAAAGGCCTCCATATCGCCCAGGGGTGGCACCTGGGATGGATGGTGGAACAAAATGCGCTGGAAAAAATATTTCAGATACTCCCTTTTCATGGCATTGGCCAGGGCCGCACCTGCCAGGGCGCTTCCCTGGACCAGGGGATGGTCACTGCCCCCGGGGCCTTTGGCCCGGGCTGCGATAAAATTAATTCGAAAACTGGGATGGGACAAGATCTGTTCAATGGCTCCATGGGGGAGCACCCTTTTCAACAGTCGGTCACACTCCCGCTGGATTTCATCCAGGGAGGGGTTTTTGGAGTACCACTGATTAATATATGCCTCCCTGAAGGTTGCCATGGCAGCGGCAGGATCTTTCTGACAGGCAGCTGCAGATCGCCAGGCCCCGGCTGAAGCACCCATCAAAAAAAGCGGGTCTTTCCGATTTTTAAACCATTGCCCGAATAAGAATCCATCCAGATGGGTTAAAACTAAACACTTGGGCCCCCCTGCGGCACCAGCCACCCATTGCACATGGTTGGGTTCAAGGCCATTCTTACTGATAAAATCCATGGCCCTGGGGCCTGCAAAAAACGAAATGTATTTTGACATAATTAATTTTCTCTACCCAGCGAATGTCTCATTTTTATATAACAAAAATTAAAACTCCAATCATTTCAATATTTTGGACGGAGTTTCATATAAACTCACATGTTGTCCAACGACACAATAAAAATTTAAAATGGTACTATGCCGCCCCCGGCAACTGCCCTGACCGGAACGGGAACGTCGGGGGGTATTTTTGCCCTTCCAGGCTAAACCACTATTGCCGCGGGCACCGTCCTCAAACAGAGTCTGTGCTTCTTAACGCCTGGAAGGGCAAAAATCCTCCCCCTTTGGTTCCCAATGTTCCGGTCAGGCCAGTCGCCGGGGGCTCTGCTGTCGGCACTGCGGTGCCACATTTTCTCATAAAAAAAATTCACAACGGCAAAATATGCTTTTCCGTCTGGGTGAGATGATGCCCCAGCAGCACCAGTCCACTTCTACCATCAATGGATAAACGGTCCCCAAAGGCAATGCGGTGTCCCATGATTTCACAATATTGCCGGGACTCATGTACCTTGAGATCCCGTAAGCCCACCACACAGGTTTTTTCCAGACGCACCGCCACCACCGAGGCATGGGAGGTCTGCCCCCCCCGGGAGGTGAGAAGCCCTTCGGCCATATCAATGACCTTGATATCCTCGGGAACCGTATCCGGACGAATGAGAATCAAGGGCATGCCAGGGTCCTGTTTGCGTAATTGCTTGATATTCCCTTCGGAAAAAACCACCCGGCCGGACAACGCAGAACCCGACACCCCGATGCCTTTGCCCAACCCCGCTGCATCCAAGGTATCAGAATGGGTAAAGACATCAAATTGTTCCTGCTTTTTAATGGTGATCATGTCCCGGGTCTGGAGAAGATAAAGGTCCGTGGCATCGGGTCCCTCAAAGGTGAACTCCATCTCCTGGGGATTCCACCGTTCTTCGTACACCAGCTTCCTTGCAATACGAAGCAATTCATTGTAGATGTGAGGAAAACTTTTCTCCAGACTCTCCTCCACAGACCGCCCATCAATCTGGGCCTGTTCCACGGAAATGGGATAGCTGGTCACAAGCCCTGCCACAATATCCTCGCCCTGATCGCCATAGGCATAGTCCCCCCACAGAGCCACCCGCCGTACCTTGCGGTAGGGATGGGCCGTGAACAGAACACCGGACCCGGACTGAACACTTTTATTGCCAAACACCATGCTCTGCACGATCACCGCCGTTCCCCAGCTATCAGAAAGATCCATGATCTCCCGGTAATCAACCGCCTTGATTGTATTCCAGGAATCAAAAACCATCTCAACGGCATGGGAGAGTTGTAGCCAGGGATCATCCGGGATACTGATGCCCTGTCGCCGCACCAGTTTCTGGTAATCCAGGGCCAGCTCCCGCATTTGATCCGGGGCAAACTGCCATTTAAACTTCACATCATGGCGTTCTTTTGCATCATCCATCAACTCCTGGAACTTGTCCCGATCCACCCCGGAAATCATGGCCCAGGACTGGACAAAACGTCGGTAATTATCCCATGCCAGATAGCCATGGCCATGGTTTTTTACATAGGCTTCCACCAATTCGTCATTAAGGCCAATGTTATGGATGGTTGCCATCATACCCGGCATGGAAAGGGCCGCCCCGCTTCTCACCGAAAGGAGCAAGGGGTTTTCAGGATCACCAAACACCTTATCTGTCAGCCCTTCCAGACGTGTAAGGGCCATGCGAACCCGGCGGATGAACTCTTCTTTGGCCTTACTGAATCGATGGATCACCTCCCGGCATCGAAACACCTCGGTGGTGATGATAAATGCCGGGGGCACCGGCAGATTCAGGCTGGTAAGGGTCACCAGATTATAGCCCTTATTGCTTAAATGAATGAGATCATGGGTGTGAATGTTTACATCATGGAGCATGGAAACTGTTTTTTCCGGATTATAGGACATGAGAAGATCCAGGTGCCGTTCATCCAGCACTTCCCGCTGTTGCTCCAGGGTCCGTATGATCCGGGAAATGAAATGATCCAGGTGCTGAAGTCCAAAGGTTGAGGAGATCAGATCCCGGAAAAAAGCTTCGGAAAGACCATGGGTGGTGTTCACCACATCGTCATCACACCACTTGGAGCGGTATCTGCCCAAAAGATTGTCCCGGCCGATCTGAGGAATAATGATGGAGAGATTGTTCTGGTGGATGTTGGTATAGTTGGCATAAATAACATCCTTGACCCCCTCTGAAAGCCCCCGGAAAATATCCAGGTACTGGGTGTAGGAAAACCGGCGAATCTTCAGAGAACTCTCCAATATGGAAAGATACGTATCCAGACGTCGGGAGGAGATGCCGTCAACAGCCAGGGCACGCATAAAAAGTTTCAGGCAGGAGACAATACGAAAAAAGGTGGCCTGGGTGATAAAAGACAGATTCACAGTGCCCGGCAGTTTTTCAAGTAACACCCCGGCCAGGTTTTCCATGCGAAAGGTAAGGCTCAGGCAGTCAAATTTTCGTTCCTGATACCGTCCATATACAGAGGGGATATCCACCGCAATGTGACGCTTGTGATAAATGGCCTCTTTGGCGGGAAAGGTCTCGGTGGAGAGGATGATCTCCTTTAGATCTTCCAGACAGCTCAGCAGGGCCTTTAAAGATTTTTCCGTATTCCCGACCTCCAGCACATCGGCCAGGGCCTCCATGCCGGGGAAGCCTTCTCTTTGGGCTTCCATGAGTTCCTCCCGGAGCTCCTGGAAACTTAAATTATATTTCTGGTGGAGCAGCTTGTACATTTGAATCATCAGATCAAACCGCCGTCGTTCCCCCGGGGAAATATCTTTTTGGGCGTCAAGGTATTTTTTCCGGTCCTTTTTTCCCCATACCAGAAGATCTTCCACGGTATTGAACCCAAGTTCCTTTCCTATACGACGGCTCAGTTTGCACTGTTCATCAATAAAAGGGCCAGTTGTGGCCACCTCCTCCAGAACCTCCTGGGGCAGGATGGGCTCCAGCCTGCGCTTGTTCCGGGTTCTCCAAAAGATAAATATCTCCTGGATAAAATCCACAATCAGATTGGAACTCTCCACATGACTCTGCTTTCTCAAAAAATGGATGAGGCGATCTTTACGTTTGTGTATCTCATCCAGTTCGGTGGAAACGTATCGCAACGCTCCTTCGGCCCCGATCTCATTGTAGAAAACAGGCATCAATTTAGCAAACTGCTTGGCCAGATTATACACGGGTTCAATGGGATGGTTTAAAAGGTGGGTGATATCCCGCTGGAACAGATCCGTATCTTTAACACAGGTGCCAGCAAGCTTTAGATGAATAATCAGTGCGGAAAAAAGGGTGGCACACCATTTGGGTTCCCGGGTGATCAGATGCAGCCACACCCGGATATTGGTCAAATGGGCTGGATTGGTGATGGGTTGCCAGTCCTCGTCAATGCCCGTGACACCGGCATGTTGAAATCCAAAGCGCACAGCCTCCCACAAAAAGGTCTCCACCATGCGTGAATTTCCCCGCTTGAACACCTCTTCCCCCAGAATTTCAATGCATTTCAAGGAGGTATGGGGAAATTTCCTGACATTAACCTTTAACAACTGAAATGTGGTGAGCAAAAAGGCTTCAATGTCTTCAAACGGTTGTTGCCGGATCAACCCCACAAGCCCCTGGTTAATGGTTCGCAAGGTCTCTTCGTGGATGAGATATAGGCCACTGGTATCCATTATTCTAAATAAGAACAGCAGCTTTTGATTCTCCAAGGCCATGTTTGAATCCAGAACACCATGGATACTGGAAGGGGATTCCTCCTTTTCGGAAAAATCTGGCTGCCTCCGGGTGAGGCAGGTGGAAATCTCCTTGTAGACCTTAACAATGTCCACATGGGCAGGAAGACCCATCAATCGGTTTAAGCCGTTGTTTTCATCGGTTGCAAGGTCAATGCCTGCAAGGGTGGAACGATGTTCTATCAATGCGCCATGGGAGATGGTGTCAAACAATTCCAAAGTGGAGATATCATGGCAAAGATCCCGGCACTCGGCATGGAACCACACCACGGGATCCTCTTCTTCCAGCCAGTAACGATAATTATTATCCAGGATAAACATCATGAGACGTGCCAGGGCACGATGATCAAGGGGGGACGGCATGGTTTCCTGCAATGCCAGCAGACGTCGGACCACCCGCTGCATGGGTATCCGGCCCTGCACCATGAACATCACCAAATCGTCATGAGTGTTGCCCAGTCGGATCAAGTTTTCAAACAGCCCATTGAGGGCTGTTTGATAGTCAAGCAAATCCTCCCCGGAAAAAAGGGAGATAAATTTATCCACCCAGGCAAAGAGAGACTCCATTAAACGAGCGGGAAGCCCCTCTTTTTTAATGGAGTCTTCCAGGGCTTCCAGGTAGATGCCACTGAAAAGTTCAAAGGCTTCAGGCCCCTGGGGGTGCCGCTTATAATGGCTGCTGTTCTTCAGGGTAAAATTTCTCAGCTGTGGCAACAGCAATTCCCAGTTTCGAAAGGTATGGCACACTTCAGAAAGCAGGGTCTCAAGCTGATTATGGATACCTCGGAAGTCCACCACAATGTCCAGAAGAAGTTGATATTTCGGTTGGACAACCACCTCTTGTGCCGTTTCCATGAGATTGGCCCGGAGGGCATCCGATGATTCAACAAATTGAGAAAATGACACTCGCTCCATCACACACCCCCTCAGGCACCATCACAATGGCTTCATGGCTTCCATGTGCAAAATCAGATCCAACATCCGGTTGGAGTAGCCCCATTCATTGTCGTACCAGCTCATCACCTTCACCATGGTCCCAATGACCTTTGTTGAGTCTGCATCCACCACAGAGGAATGGGGATCTCCCTGGTAATCAATGGAGACCAGGGGAAGATCAGAATACCCCAGATATCGACCTGATGCCGCTTTCAAGGCCAGGTTCACCTCTTGGACAGTTGTCTCTTTTTCCACCTCCATCACCACATCCACAAGGGAGACATTGGGGGTGGGTACCCGCACGGCAAGGCCGTCAAATTTATTCTTTAATTCCGGGATGACCAGGGAAACTGCCGCAGCTGCTCCGGTTTTGGTGGGAATCATGGAAAGCCCTGCAGCCCTGGCCCGCCTCAAATCACTGTGGGGAAAATCAAGGAGCCGCTGATCCCCGGTGTAGGCATGGATGGTGGTCATTAAGCCGTATTTAATACCAAAATTATCCAGAATTACCCGAACCACCGGTGCCAGACAATTGGTGGTGCAGGAGGCATTGGACACCACATGGTGCAGGGTGGGGTCATATTCCTCTTCATTTACGCCCATCACCAGGGTTTTAACCCCGCCCTTGGCCGGGGCTGAGATAACCACCTTTTTTGCTCCCGCATCCAGGTGGGCCTGGGCAGACTCCCCGTCCCGGAAAATCCCGGTACACTCGGCCACATAATCCACCCCGAGATCCCCCCAGGGAATGTCAGCAGGGGATCGATGGCCGGACACGGCAATGTGGCGTCCGTCCACGGTGATACCCTTGTCATCGCCTGCCACATCTCCTTCAAAGGTTCCCATGACCGAATCATATTTAAGCAAATGGGCCAGGGTCTTATTGTCCGTCAAATCATTGATGGCCACCACTTCCACATCGGAAAATGTCTTATCTTTACCGATGGCCCGAAAAATGTTTCTGCCGATTCTGCCAAAACCGTTAATACCAATCTTTATGGTCATACCCCACCTCCTGTGATCTTTTTGGGTTTGGTGCGAACTTCGCTCACCTCGAATATTTGGTGACATAGCGGAGTCAAGTTGTGCTTTTGCACCTGAGCCGAAGCTTAAAAAAAAATCAACAAAATCGTCAATAACGCAAATTTGACACACCTTGAAGATTACACCTGAGTTATAAACCCAACATTGGGCATAATCAATTAATAAATGTATTTCGGTCACAAAATTTAAACTTGGGGCAATGAAATACCATGGCTCCTGCCATTGTCTGGGCTGAACTGGTTCGTATTTAAAAAGTTTCCTCATCAAAGGGAATCACCTGATCCGGCCGAATTTCATTCTTTTGAGAATCTTCCTTTTTCGAAATCATCACGCGCTTCCCCTGGGAAAAGCTCGAAGAATGGGTTGAGGGAGTGGTTGTCATCGATTGAGCGGTTCCTGTGGCAAGCTTCATGAGTTGTTTCACATAGCCCCGGAGAAGTTCGGCCTGGGAACGCATCTCTTCTGCTGCGGCAGCCGATGAATCCGCATTGACAACTGTGTGCTGAATCACCTTGTCCACATCGGCAATGGCGGTGTTTACCTGATCAATACCGCTGGATTGTTCTTTGGAGGCTTCGGATATCTCAAAAATGAGGTCTCCTACCTTTTCAGTACTTTGGGAAACCTCTTTAAACGCATTATTGGTATCATTTACCAACGAAGCGCCTTCTTTGACCTTTATGAGGGTTTCCGCAATCAATTTTTCCGTATTTTTGGCCGCATCCGCCGCCCGCATGGCAAGATTTCGCACCTCATCCGCCACTACGGCAAAACCGGCCCCGGCCTCACCGGCCCGGGCTGCTTCCACCGCCGCATTCAGTGCAAGGAGATTGGTCTGGAAGGCAATTTCATCAATGGTTTTAATGATCTTGGAGGTTTCTTCACTTGCCGTAGAAATGTCAGCCATGGACCGGATCAACTGTTCCATGGATCCATTGGCAATTTTTACCACCTGGTTTGCATCTTTCATCAAGGTGTCTGCATGGGTTGCATTTTCGGCATTTTTTCGGGTCATGGATGCCATTTCCTCCATGGAAGAAGAGGTTTCTTCAATGGCAGCCGCCTGTCTGGATGCCCCCTCAGCCATGGCTTGACTGGAAGAAGAGACCTGACTCGATGCCACGGCCACCTGGGTTGAACCTTCATTCATTCCCAATGTAATACGATGAATGGCACCGGTAATGCCTTTAATGAGAATAAAGGCCACCAGAATGCCCACCAGAAATGCCACCACCACACCTGCAAGGATAATCGTCTTTGCTCTTTTTTCAACGGTCTGCATCCGGGTAACCGTCAACTGTCCAAGATCGGAAAAAAGCGATTGCAGATCTTTTTGGCGCTGATTCATCCGGGATAAAATAACATCACACTCTGCATTGCCATCATGATATTGGATGATCAGCTCAGAAAAGGAGATGGAAAATTTGGACAGTTCCTTTGCAATGGGAGAAAGGGATTCAGAATTTTCCACCAGCTCCATCCATTTATTCACCGCTTTCTGCTGCTTCTGAGACAACTCCTGAATGGTCAGATAAATGCTCTCCTGTTTTTGAAGGAGATAACGGACACTGTCTGCAAATAGCCTCTTCGAATCAGTTGTGATCTCCTCTGTCATCCACAGGTCTTTTGCCAGCTTATCATTCATTTTTTGCATGACATCATTCATCTCCTGTTCAACCCCCATCAAAACGGTTTCCGAGGTATTTAGTAACCCAAAATCTTCAATATATTGTTTAATATTTTCGCTGTTGGCGGATAAATTTTCATTATGGACAGAATCGGAAACACTGCTTTGCTGGGCACTGATCAATTTCTGGGTCTTTATCAGGAGGCTCATGGCATTTTGAAATGCCTGCTGTTGCGCTTGGCGTTCTTCCGGTGACCGATGCATCATGTACTTCGCCATCTCTTCCTTTGCCATGGAAAAAGCCACCTGGGAGTCATTGACACTTTGGTAGAATGCGGCACCTCTGGTAGCGGTTCCCAGAGCATAATAGCCAGCAAGACCAACTATTAAAGTAAAAAAAAGGGACAGTGCAAACCCTAAACTAATTTTTTTCCCAAGAGATAACTTCATTATGACTCATCCTTTCATTCTAATATTGAGATTATTTGTGACAGCCAATGGCAAAAAATTTGAAAATCCAACATGAATTGACCTGAACACTAACGCTTTTCAGTAATAAAATCAAACGACTTTCATGTCGGACCCATGAAGCAATAAATTATAAGATATCAATTTATTACAAGATAATCTTTCACATTAATCTGAGCAACATAAATTTAAAAACAAATCATGAAAAATATCATACATCAGCACTGAGTGATAAACCGCAATTTTAAGGAATGAGAAAGAATCAGCGAACCAGGTGGGCCATCCACATGGTCAGCGGGGAATAAAAGGTGATAATGAAAAGATCTATGATCAAAATGCCCAGAAAAGGCATCACTCGTCTGCTCACCGCCCCCAGAGAATCCCCGGAGATGCTGCACGATACAATGAGACAGATACCCATGGGCGGGGTGAGCATGCCAATGGAGAGGTTTGTCACCACAATGACACCCAATTGGACCATGTCAATGCCCAGTGAGGGTAGCATGGCCGTGATCATGGGTACCAGCAGAATCAAGGAAGCCGTGGTTTCCACAAAGGTTCCGGCAATGAGAAGAACCGCATTGATTAAGAGCAGCAAAAGCACTGGATTATCAGTCATCCCCATGAGGGTGCCTGCCAGGGCTCCGGGTAGATCCTCCATGGCGGCAATCCAGCTGAACACCGAGGCGGTAGAAATAATAAACATGACAATGGATGCTGTGACAGATCCATTCCTGAAAAGATGAAACAGATCCTTTATCTGAATTTTTTTGTAGATCACCATGGAGACAAACAGGGCATAGGCAACGGCCACCGCTGCAGATTCAGTGGCGGTGAACACACCGGTTAGAATCCCCCCAAGGATGATCAATGGCGCACCCAAGGCCAGAAAGGCCCGTTTAAATGTAATAAAAATATTTTTCAGGGAAAATCGGGTGTCCGGTGCATAACCCCGCCGCCAGGAAACAAAGGTGGAAACGGCTATGAGAGAGACAGCGATGAGAAGGCCGGGCAAAATCCCGGCAGCAAAAAGCTGACCAATGGACGCACCGGTGAGAAACCCGAAAATAATCATGGGAATGGAAGGCGGAATCACAACTCCCAAGGAGCCCCCCGAGGCCTGCACCGCCGCTGCAAAATCAGAATCATATCCCGAACGTTTCATGGCGGGAATTAATACGGCCCCCACGGCAGCGGCATCTGCTGCTGCCGAACCGGAAATTCCGGCAAAAAACATGGCAGACACAATGGTGACAGCTGCCAGGCCCCCGGGCAGCCATCCAGCCAAGGCATTGGCAAAATCAATGAGTCTCTGGCTGATGCCGCCAGCCTCCATGATCACTCCGGCATACATGAACAAAGGGACCGCCATGAGATGAAAGGAGTCTGTGCCGGAAACCATGCGCTGGATCATCACCATCAGGGGATAGTCTCCCTGTACCAGAATGGTCACCAGGGATGAGACCCCGATGGCAATGGCAATGGGGGTGTTCATGGCAAAGAGAAAAAACAGGGTAATAATCAACAGCGACGCGGTCACAATACCATCCTATTCATATGATTTTTTTCATTCCCCTTGGATGGCATCCAGCAGAAACCGTACACCATGTACCATGAGAACCGCACCGGCCAGGGGAACAATGCCCATAATCATCCATTTGGGAAGGGACAGGGCCGGAGAAATCTGAAGCCTGACAAACCAGGCAAAGGCCGCCCCCTTCACCACCATGACACCGAACAAAAGCAAAGAAACCATGTGGATTCCCACCGTGGCCACCCGTTGCCACCGGGGGGAGAGCCTTGTAAAACAGACATCCACACCGGGATGCACCCCCTTGTGGTAGGCCACCGAAGTCCCCATAAAGGTCAGCCACACCAGAAGGTACCGGGCCAGTTCTTCGGACCAGAACAGGGAGTGGTTCAGGACATATCGGGA
>Ga0208900_1000569_pt1 | contig 22870 bp, 18 predicted proteins | sample AntAceMetag02UKK_FD_184763 | JGI IMG/M metagenome (GOLD analysis project Ga0208900, IMG submission 184763) | Saline lake microbial communities from Ace Lake, Antarctica - Antarctic Ace Lake Metagenome 02UKK (SPAdes) (version 2) | ecosystem: Environmental > Aquatic > Non-marine Saline and... | reverse complement strand
CTGATGCAGGCTTAACGTATAATGCAGGAACAGGAATGTTAACTTCTACAGGACTTACAGGAGCATTAACAGGTAATGCAGATACGGTTACAGGATTTACTCCTGCTTCTGGAAGCTTAACATTGTCAGGTGCAGATGCTCTTACACTTACAACAACTGGAGCAACTAATGTAACTCTCCCAACTACAGGAACATTAGTTAATTCAGCCGTAGCAACTCTCTCATCTCTAACCTCTGTTGGTACGATTGGCACAGGTACATGGCAGGGAACAGCAGTTGCTGATACATACATCGCTTCATCAACAGAATATCTAGCAGACTTAACTGATGACACAGTTTCAGGAACAGAGTTAGATACTCTTCTCTTTAGTTCTAATGGTTTCTTACGAAGAACAGCAGAGAATACTTTTGATACTGTCACAGATAATTCAACTAACTGGAACTCAGCCTATACAGATAGATTAAAGTGGGATGGAGGAGCTACAGACTTAGTTGCTTCAACAGGTAGAACAAGCTTAGAGTTAGACTCAATGGCTCTTCTTCCTAATACAGGTTCAACTACAATTACAACATTAGGAACAATTACAGCTGGCACATGGAATGGAACAGCGATTGACAATACATATATCGCTTCTATGACTTCTGCCAATTTAGCAGGAATCATATCTGATGAATCCGGAACTGGAGTTGTAGCCTTTACTACTTCGCCAGTATTTACTACTCCTAACATTGGAGTAGCTACGGGTTCTGTTTCTGGAAATGCTGGCACAGCTACTGTATTAGAAACTACAAGAACAATTGGTGGAGTTAGTTTTAATGGAAGTGAGAACATAGTTCCAACAACTATTGCAGTAACTGATACTGCCGACACAGCTGCTTATATTGGATTATGGGAGTCTGCAACTGGAGATTTATTACCACAAACTGATGCAGGTTTAACGTATAATGCAGGAACAGGAATGTTAACTTCTACAGGACTTACAGGAGCATTAACAGGAACCGCTTCATTGGCAACTACACTAACAATTACAGATAACGAATCTACTGCTGAAAACAATGCCATTCTCTTTACTGCTGGGGGCGATCTAGATGGAGGAAACTTGGGCATAGAATCAGATGGAACTCTCTATTACACACCTTCAACGGGAGTAATTACTACAACAGGATTTGCAGGAAATCTTACAGGCGATGTCACTGGTAACGTATCAGGAACAGCTGCTACTGTAACGGGCGCAACACAATCCTCAATCACTTCGCTTGGAATACTAACAGGACTTCAAATAGATAATTTAAACATAAATGGCAATACAATTAGCTCTACTGCTGGAACAGACTTATTAATTACTCCATTAGCAGACCAGCAAATAGTATTAGATGGAGCAGTCGTAGTTGATGCTGGTGTAATCACTGGTGCGACTTCTATAACTTCTACAGGATTTACAGGAGCATTAACAGGCAATGCAGATACGGTTACAGGATTTACTCCTGCTTCTGGAAGCTTAACATTGTCAGGTGCAGATGCTCTTACACTTACAACAACTGGAGCAACTAATGTAACTCTCCCAACATCAGGAACATTAGTTAATTCAGCTGTAGCCACCCTCTCATCTCTAACTTCTGTTGGTACGATTGGCACAGGTACATGGCAGGGAATAGCAGTTGCTGATGCATACATTGCTTCATCAACTAACTGGAACTCAGCCTATACAGATAGATTAAAGTGGGATGGAGGATCAACTGGCTTAACGGCTGCAACAGGTAGAACGTCCTTAGGGTTAGGAAGTTTAGCAACTCTAAGTGCAGTAGGTGCATCAGAAATTACTGACAATACTGTTAGTGCAGACGAATTAAGTGTCTCTGGTGATGGTACGACAGCCCAATATCTTCGATCAGATGCTGATGGTAGCTTTACTTGGGCAACTCCAACAGATACAAACACAGACATCTATTGGACAGGTGTAGCAACTAACTTAGTAGCTGCTACTGCAAGAACAAGTTTAGGTTTAGGTTCTTTAGCTACTCTTAGTAATATCAGCAATACTAATTGGTCAGGCACAGACTTATCTGTTGCTAATGGAGGCACAGGAGCATCAACACTTACTTCTAATGGTATTCTTTATGGTAATGGAACTTCAGCTGTTCAAGTTACAGCAGCAGGGGCAACCAATTCCATTCTTTATTCAAACGCAGGAACACCTGCATGGACAAATGCTCCAAGTCTCTCATCTCTTACCTTGTCAGGAGATATGACTCTTACGTCTGGCGGCACCATAACATCAGGTGGTAATGATAATATATACTTAAACGCAGGAACGGGCACAGTCATGATTGGTTCTGGGGGTTTAGGAAAACTCGATGCCGGAACGATTGACCCCAAGTTTAATATCGGCGGTATGACTTATGCCACGTATGTCGCAAGTATAGTAGGAGTTAAAGAAGAGATTTCTGACGTTATTGAATTACAGCCAACTCCAGATCCATCTGTGTTTGCATACGTTGTAGATTTTGATAGTTCCGAAGAAGGGTCTGATCTGTGGTTGTTTGGCAAGATTATTGATTGGGGAGAAAATATGAGCAATCTAACAGTCCTTCTTTCTTCTGAAAATAATACAGAAGTTTCATACAAAAAAGATTCCGAGAATAATCGCTTGATTATTTTCGGTAATTCCCTCTCAGAGGTGTCATATCGTTTCACTGCTCCACGATTTGACCACCAAGAACACTCAAATATTGCTCAGAATCAAGGAGGAGGATTTATAATAGACGATAATCCATTGATTGAATTTAATCCAGGTGATGTTAATTATACAGAGCTCGCTAATCTTCTTGGGGGAAAGACAGAATTTGACACTTCAAACTTCTTAACCCTCGAACCTGAAGTCTCAGAAGTCTATTCTGACGAAAATCAAGAGTCTTGGTTAGCGTCGTTGACGGAAGTCATGAAAGGTTCATGGAACCTAATTATCGGTCGTATCGAAGCTGTCTTTGTTAAGGCTGATAAGATTGAAACAGGAGAGCTTGCGATTACCGCTGACGAAGCAACAGAAGATGGCTTATCTGCTCCAGCCATTGGCTCATCAAAGATTAGAACAGGGGAGCAACAAGTCGAAGTTTATTATCCAAAACTTAAAGTCAACTCAAAAATCTTTGTTTCGTTCACTTCAGATCTAGGTTCAAGATCATGGTACATTTCAGACAAACACATAGTTGAAGATGATGTTACTGGTAATTATTTCACAGTCAAACTTTCTGACATAGCCAATGACGACATTCATTTCGACTATTGGATTATTCAGGTCATGGAAGATATGGAACAAGAAGAGGGAGATCCTTTAGAAGAATCTGCTGACCCAGCAACTAGCACTCCTGCTTCGACAAACTCAGGACACGATGAATCTGAATCCGAATCACCACTAAGTGACAGCATTGGGCCACTTAGTGATAATGAGGAGGGTGAAGGCGAAAATGATGATTCAGAATCAACAAATCCAATAGACGAACTTGACCCTTCAGAAGGCACTGTCACTTCCTTAACTCCAGATCAAGCTACTTCGACACCTGCTTTGCCAACAGACGAGAGTTCAGGACAAGTTTCTCTAACTGCCACTTCAACCCCCGAAACTGATACCGAATCCGTAGAAGAACTTACTGATCCAGCACCTAGCACTGAGCCAGAGCCACTTTACGAAGAACCTGAAGTGAGTCCAATAGTGAGTGACAGTAATGACTTGCCTGTTATCGATGATGAGCAATCTAGCACTACAGAAGAATCCGAACCTGCCTCTGACTTAATCACTCAATCTTTAGAAATATTAGAACAAGGCACACAAGATCAACAAGTCCTTGAAAATATAACGGAAGAACTAGAAGAAATCATAGTGACACATAAGTAAAAGTACAATTGTGAACAGTAATTATTTTTCTTATTAAAGATAAAATACATTAGAATGATTAATATCATGTATGTGGTTAAAAAAAATATTGAAAAAATAATAATTTTTGTTTTTTGTTTTTTGTTTTTACTTTTATTGCCGAGCCAAATTGCTTTTTGTGCTGAAACAGTTCAAACCAAAGAAAATTTCTTAGAAAGAGACTTAGAAATAGGTGTAAAAGGTGAAGATGTTAAGCTTTTGCAAACTTGGCTATCAATTAATAAGGCAATTTATCCAGAGGGACTTGTGACTGGCTATTTTGGTGTGCTTACAGAAAGGGCGATAAAAAAATACCAAACATTCAATAATATTGTTAAGTCTGGTAATCGTTTCTCTACTGGATATGGTCGAGTTGGTACTATAACTAGAGCGAGTCTAAACTCTACTTTTACAGACCAAACCTATGGTATCAGTTGGCACGAAGGTAAGTCAGGAAGCGCCTTGTTCCTAGATGGAGGGTACTTGGAAAGCCCAACAGATAAAGGCATGGACTTTGAGAATGGAGCTGAGATAACTTTAGAAGCATGGATAAATCCTACTCATCTTACGTGGAGGAAGGCGACCATATTAAATAAAGGTTCTCATGGTATTGGGTGGAATTATGGTTTTGGCATTGAGAATCAAGGACGGATTTTTATCCGTCACAATGAAGGTGATATTGTAACAGATAAAAAATATATAAAGACAGGGGAGTGGCAACACATAGCAGTGACTTATTCAGAAGGTAAAGATTACTTTTATTATAATGGTGAATTGGTGGAGACCAAGCCTGACAAAGGTTTCAGAGAGATGCCCAATAATGAAGCTCTCAGAATAGGCATGGCTTTTAATACTTTTAGTCAAGGGCTTGATGAAGCTTTTTTGGGGGCAATTGATAATGTTAAAATCTATTCTAGCCGTCGCAGCAATGATGAGATTAAAAGCAATTTCAGTCAGCCAGAGACAACGGAAACACCCCTAGAAGGATCTAGTCTAGTTCTCAGATTTGATTTTAATGAAAGCAAAGGAATAGAAGCAAAAGCAAAAGGTTCTTCTATGACAGATATTAAAGCTGAACTTAAAATTGGCACAGCTCAGAATTTAATAAAAAAATTATTTGAATCAACATTTAAGATAGATGAAATAACAGGAGCAGAGAAAGACGCGGAAGTAGGTGAGACGCCAGAAACAGAAGAGGTAGAAAGTGAAAATGTTTCTACAACAACTCCAGAACTAGATATAGAAACAGCAACATCTACTGAAGTTGAAATAGCAACTGTAACAGGAGCATCAAGTAGTGGCAGTACAGATACTCTTGCGCCGTCCGCTATTACCGATCTTATAGCTTCAAGCACATCTGCAACCTCAATCGATGTTAGCTGGACTGCACCAGGAGATGATGGAAATGTGGGTATGGCGACAAGTTATGACGTTAGATATTCAACTTCGCTTATTACTGCTGAAAACTGGGAATCAGCTATTCAAGTCACAGATGAACCAACTCCTACAATTTCTGGGATCATTGAGTCAACGACAGTAACAGAGCTTTCTGCGGAAACTATTTATTATTTTGCCGTAAAGTCTTCTGATGACTCGTCAAATGAATCTGAAATTTCTAATATTGTGAATTTATCGACGATTGACGATGTAGCTCCGTCTATTATTACGAATTTTTCCGCAACAAACACAACAATTTCTTCAATCGATCTGAATTGGATAGCACCAGGAGACGATGAATCTTCTGGCACGGCGGCGAGCTATGATATTAGATACTTAACTTCATCTATAACAAACGACAATTGGAACTCAGCTACCCAAATTACAGGCGAACCAACTCCATTAGCCGCTGGATCTACTCAATCAATGACTGTTTCGGGATTGACTTATAGCACTACTTATTATTTTGCCATAAAAACATCTGACGAATCATCAAATGAAGCTGAACTTTCTAATGTTGTGAGCCAAACTACTAATGATGAAGGGGAATGTTCCACTTCAGTTACTTCAGGTAGCCAAATCTATTTTGTAAGAACACCAAACATGCCTCAAATTATGAGGATTGACATTGATGAGCTCTCTGTTAGTTTAGGAGATACTCAAACAGTTGAAGTTCAGATTAGAGATACTGGAGGCAATCCCATTACAACTGTTTTGGGAACAATTTTGTCTGATAATGGTTCGACCAATTTTGCGCTTTCTTTGGTTGGAGAAGACGATACTAATGGTTGGTGGAGTGGTTCATGGTCGCCGAATGACACTCTTTGTTCTATTTATTCAATGAGTATCACCGCCACAAGTGCAAGTGGTGAGTCTAATGTTAACTTGTCTTTTAGATAATGGAGGATAGGGTTGAGTGATAAGCGATAATAGTCTACAGCTTACAGCCTATAACTTAAAAAACTATGTTTAAAAAACTAAATTTCTCAAAATTAAAATTCAAAATCCGATCTCTACTTCCTAAAACCTATCACCTAGAATGTAACTTTCTAAAATCTAAAACTTATATCTTTTTTATATTTGCAATCTGTATTATTGTTGCAATTTTTTTAATTTTCTTTTTCATCAATCAAAAATCTACCAAGCCTTCGCTTGATACAATAGATAAATCTATTGTCAAAGAGATTGTTCCGCTTGCTCAGGGTAAACAAGTTTATTCTATTCGGACCGATACACCGAATAATCCTCAAATTATCAAAGTAGAACTCGATCCTTTAGATGTGCAAATAGGCGAAAAGCAAATTCTAACAGTCACAGTCAAACATTCTGACGAAGAGTCAATTACTGATGAAAACATTGCAACTGCGATTTATTATACAGACAACGGATCTAGCACAACTAAACTTAAGCTTAGGCGTGCTGATGGACCTCCTCTAGTGACTATTTGGGATGGTGTTTGGATACCTGAAGATACACATGATTATACATACCAAGCCGCAATCACTGCCATAAGTGCCGCTGGAGAATTCTTAACCACTCTATCGTTTAGATAGGGCATTAGTTGGTAGTTTGTATTGAATACATTTTAGAGATTATGGAAAACATAAAATCATACAAAGATTTGATAGTTTGGCAAAAATCAATGGATTTAGTTTTGGCTATTTACGAACTAACTGCTGGTTTTCCCAAGTCAGAAATACATGGACTTACTTCTCAAATGAGAAGAGCTGCTGTATCAATTCCTTCAAATATAGCAGAGGGAAAAATGAGAGGAACACGGAAAGATTATCGCCACTTTCTTTTAAATTCTTTTGGTTCAGGAGCCGAGCTTGAAACTCAAATAGAGATAGTGAAGCAGTTGGTATTTGGCAAAAATTTTAATTATATAAAAGTAGATAATTTATTGGCGGAAGTAATGAAAATGTTAAATGTTTTAACAAAGAGACTTGCCTCCTAAAACCCACAACCTATCACCTAAAACCTAATCCCCATAACCTAATTTAAATAAATTAATTGTGTAAAAAACTTATGAATATTCCAAAACCTACCAACTACTCTCTATCACCTAAAACCTAAAACCTACAACCTAATCCCTACCCCCTATCACCTAAAACCTAAAACCTATTCCCTAATTCTTCTCCTTCTTCTCTTTCTTCCAGTAATTAGCCATGCTTCTTGTGCGTCTGTCCCCCTAAGAGGGGACTATACTGTTTCAGCAGGTTGCACTTTTCCTACTCATAGCAATATTGGAGGAGTAGATAATGGTAGTATTACCATAAATGACGGACAAACCTTAACAGTTAATCCTGGACAAACTATTGCCTGGGGACCTGGAAAGAGTTTAATCATTAGTGAGGGAGGTTCTTTAGCCATTGCTGATGGAGGACAACTTAAACAAGGAAGAATATGCAGAGTTGATGCTGATGCTGATGGATATGTTACAACAGATGCACCTACAGTAGCACTAACTTGTACAGGTCTGATTGCCCAGTCTGATATTGATGTTAGTTTAACCATTTGGGACGATGTAACCTATGACTACAATGATTCAAGTGATACTGTTTATCCAGGGACTGTCTGTGGAGGAGACTGCAGTACGAATGACTCTACTGGTGCTTGTGTTGCTGTCTCAGCAGGAGAGAATAGCTTTGCTGCCTGTCAAAGATGTAATGGTAGTTCCTTGGCTCATGTTAATATCACTGACAACACTCAAGATACAGAAGGAAGCAATGTTTGTAGTACAACCTGTAAGACTTGTAACGGATCAGGTAGTTGTGTAGATCAAGGCTCATCAGAAGACTTGTTTGGTCATTGTGGCACTACAGGTTGTTCATCAGGAAATTGTAATGCTGCTGGTGCTTGTGGATACAATACTTCTGGAGATGGTAATTGTGATGCCTGTAAAACTTGTGTCGGAGCATCTTCGGCAACTTGTGTTAATATCACTGACAACACCCAAGATACAGAAGGAAGTAATGTTTGTAATACAACCTGTAAGACTTGTAACGGATCAGGTAGTTGTGTAGATCAAGGAAGCGGAGAAGACTTGTTCTCTCACTGTTCTACATTTGATACCTGTACCTCATATATTTATGGATGGAGTGGTAACAACTGTGCTAAATATTCTGGATCATCGTCTAATAATGGAGATTGTAACGGTTCTGGTGCCTGTTATACTTCTGTTGCAGATTCCTGCACAGGCATAGGAGCAACCTCGTCAAGTTGTGTGAGTGCTGGTTGCAAGATGGCTTGTGCCACAAGTTCGGTGGGTACAAAGTTATGATACGGTTGCTGAAATATGCTACACGTCGGAACAGCATGGTTGTGGTACGAGGGAGGACTGCGATGGGGCGGGGACCTGCGTGGGTCCAACTGCTGAAATGGAGGCTTGCCAGGCTTTACACTGCGAGGGTGACCACGTTGAATGCAAGGATGGACAGGAATGGATATGCATGTGGTGCGCTACCTATAAAGTATGGATGCCATGTTCAAGTTGCGACCTTTGGTGCACTGGGGCCGACGTATCATGAGTTGCGATGACGCGTGGGTATTCTAAGTTGACGCCTTAAAATAATTTGGTCTATTAATTGAAGACTAAGTATTGGTGGGTACCCAGCTTTCCGGGTTAATCTTGCCCAAGGGTTGACCTTTGGGAAAGGTTGTAGGTTGTAGTGGGTAGGAATTAAGTCAATACCTACTCACTACCCACTACTCACTACAAACTATTCCCTAATTCCTTCTCAATCTTTGCCATTCGTTTTTCTACCTTAGACATTAAACCGGTCATGTATCAAGAAGATTGAAATCTTCCAGTTTATAGTACTGGTTGGGAGAATAGGTGGCTTCTCCACCTGGCTCGGCGATTAAACTCGTCTGTCGAAGTCAAACTTCGACACGCTTACAAATTACTCGCGCGTTGAGATTAGATCTCAACAAACTATCCGCAATGAGGGAAGCAGGCGGAGTCCCCAAAACCTACTCACTACTCACTAATTCCTTCTCAATCTTTGCTATCCGTTTTTCTATTTTATTCACCAAACTGGTCAATTCATTGAGCTGAATTAGTATCTGCTTTTGTCTATATTTATCAGCGATTAGTTCTGATTGAAGCCAAATTGGTTTTTTTTGATAACCAGTTTTATCCTTAATTTTTATTGTTTTCTTGATTTTTTGCTTAGATTTTTGGTCAAATCTTTTTTTAATCTCAATCAATGATTTTAATCCTAAATTCTTGAGAGCTTGATTGGTTAAAAATAAATTGGCTGTTTTGGGAAGAAGATTCCGGTTTCTCAAAATATACCTTCTTGATCGAGAGCGGATAAAAGCATCAAACTTTTCGAAAATTTGTTTGGTTTGTCCAAATTTATAATAATGTCCAAATCCTAATATTTGGTTGTTTAGCTGTTTGATAATCGCAGGAACTGACTTTTTGCTTGTTAGGTAGGTAAGTTTTTTGATTTTTTGTTTGAATGCGAGAGTTTTTTCTTCAGAAATTGTGATATATCCGGCATAGAATTGAAAGCCCAGAAAAACAAGTTTGTCCCGATGAAATTTTCCCGATTTTAATTTTTTGTGATTTATTTCTAGGTTTAATTCTTTTAGAGTTGGACTTATTATATTTTTTAGAATTAATTCGGGCTCTTTTTTATTTTTACAGAAAATTAGATAATCATCTGTGAACCTTAAAAAAGGAACTGGCAAGGAAAAGTCTAATTTAAGAAGATATATTCCAGCTAAGATATAGGAAAGGGGATTGCCAATAGATAATCCTTGATTTGGACAAGGAGATAATTCAAGAAATTGAGGTAAATCTTTTTTAAGAATATAGTTGAATCTTCGAGAAATATTTTTACCGGTCAATTGTTGATAATTCAGATTGATTCCAGATAGTAGAACAGAATGATTAATAGATGGGAAATATTTACTTATATCAATACGGAGAAAATAAGGATATTTTTTAGAATTTTGTTTGATAAATTTTAGGTAAGCTCGCGGGTCTTGAGAGATTAAATAATGACGAGGAAATTTCTTTTTTAGAGCAGGGTTAAATTTTCCTTGAAGGAATCTGAATAGCAACAAGTGATTTTTTTCTTTTTTTGAGTGAAAATATGGAAGCATGGATTTATTGTTCATATTTTTTTGATATTAGTTAATTAAGTAACGAGCAAAGTGCTGAATGAAGGGAAGTTAGGAATTTAGTCTTTTTTAATCTACAACCCAAAACATAATTCTTAAAACCTAAATATAGCTAGACCATTAAGAATTACTATTACTAACTTACCTTTTATTAAAGTTTGGGAGAAATTTTTAAACTTTTTTTCTAAGAAAACAGAGATTAAAACTCAAAATTAATCTTTATACTGAAAAAATATTATTTAATCACTAATCAATGAATAATAATTACTAGTTATTGATTATTGCTTAGTTTTTAAGTCTATCTCGGGTATGCGAGATGAAAATATCGTATACAATATTGGGGACAACTTTAGTGGCTTATAGTCTGTTTCAATGTTAAAATATATAAGTATGCGAGAACTGCAAGCTAGGTGTTATAGCTTGCACCAACGGCTTCAGTACCTGGTTAGGCGAATAGTCTGTCGAAGTCAAACTACGACCAAAGACGCAAAATGCAACACATTTAGCATGTTAAAGGAAGAATCTTCGGTAAATCTTCGACGAACAAGTGCTCTTGGAAAAAAATAAAAGATTACAATAGTGGTTTTAGTGCGTTGAGAAATATACAAATAATTGCCTTTATAGTATTTATTTACTATAATCATAGTATAAATTTACTATAAAATTCTATGATTAGCCTTAAGTCAAAAATAACTCAAAAACTTCTTAATTTATTTTTCTTGAATGAGAAAAAACGTTTTTACATAAATGAATTATCACGTATTATAGATGAATATCCGGCCAATGTTCATAAAAAACTTTTTGAGCTTAAGAAAGAAGGATTGTTTAAAGACGAATTTCAAGGGAAAGAAAGATATTTCTTTTTAAATAGAGATTATCCCTTCTTGAAAGAATACAAAGGATTAGCTCTGAGAGGATTTGGTTTTGAGAAAATGCTAAAAAAAGTTATTGAAGATATAGATGGTATTGAAGCTGTTTATCTTTTTGGTTCTTATGTTAAAGATAAGCTTTCTCAAGAAAGTGATATAGATGTCTTGATTATCGGGAGTTATGATTCTTTAAAATTACAAAAAGCTATTTTGGGTCTTCAGAAGAATTCTGGAAGAGAAATTAATTTTGTTGAATTTGATCAGCAAGAATTTAAACAAAAAAAGAATACTGATCCCTTTCTGAAAAGTATTTTTTCTGAAAAATATATTAAAATTTTATGAGAATTTATTTTAATCAACAATTTTTTCATAAAAAAACCTTTAGCCAAGAATCAATTGAAAAATATCTAGCTAATGCTTTAAGAGACTTACATATTGCGACCAAAAACAAAGACCCCGAAGTTGTTTTTACCTTTACATATGCTACTTTGATCAAGGCTGGTATCACTTTAATTGCTAAACTTGGCTATAAAGTAAGCAGTAAAGCTGGACATCACATAAAAATCTTGGAAAAACTGGCGCAGATTTTAGAAGATGAAAATGTCAATATTGTTGGCCAGACAATGAGAAAAAAGAGGAACGCCGATTTATACAAAGGCGGCATAATAGTATCTAGCAAAGAAGTTAAATCCTACCTTGGCTTTGTCAAAAAAATTGTCAGAAAAGTAGAAAAAATAGTTAAAAACTAAAAAAACCGCTAAAATAGCAGTTTTTCTGAAGTGCTCACTTTCGGCCTATGGAATTCCTTAGCCGAATAAAGCTTGCGCTTCATGAGCACAGTCTGATTTTATCACGAATATATGCCAAGTCAATAGTTTCTGTGGATATATATCCATCCTTTCCCTCTATCAAGCCTGCCTGCCCCTGTCTACCGACAGGTAGAGGTAGGCAGGAATCTAAAGATTCTTCAAATTATTCTCCTCTCCCTTATCTTAGTTCTCCATTGAATCATTGTGTCTTTCGTCAAGAACCCTTAGGTTCTTCAAATTCATTGTAAATTGTAAATTGTAAATTGCATTCTTTCCCCAAGGTTCCTCCGACATATGTCGGATGGTTCTTCTCTCTCCATCTCCCCATATCGAAATATAGACATCTCTCCATATCAAAATGTCTGCGTTTCCCCATCTCCAAATCTCGGATTTCTATCAAGGTTCTCGAAGAGGTTCTTCCATATCCATATATCCCTATCTCTCCATCTCCTCTTCCGTCAAGGTTCTGGCTTGCCAGGTTCTTCCATCTCCAAATTTCTAAATATTAATATATTAAAATATGGCAACAGTTAAGAAATTCGAAGACCTAATAGCATGGCAGAAAGCAAGAGAAGCTACAAAATATACATATTACTTAACAAAAAAACCAAAATTCTCTCGCGACTTTGGTCTCAAGAATCAAATTCAACGTTCTGTAGTTTTAATAATGGCAAATATTGCCGAAGGATTTTCAAGAGGCACAAAGGCAGAACTTATAAATTATTTCTATATTGCGAAAGGATCAGCAGGGGAGACCCAAAGCCATTTTTATACGGCATTGGATCAGGAATATATTACAAAGGAAGAATTTCAAAAAGCGTACGCATTACTTGATGAGTCGCAGAGATTGATAGAAAGTTTTGTAAAGAAAGTAAAAGGAGGCGGAAGAAGCGGACTTCAACACCGTCATATACAAAAAGAAGACTCATTGATGAAGAATTTATTAGAAAAGCAAGGACTAGTTCACACAAGAATGGGCATGCTGAAGAAAGAAGAAGCAAAGAAGAGGGGATTGGAGGCAATAAGTTAACAGCAGATCTCTCTTCCTATCTCTCCATCTTCAAATCTCGGATTCCCACCAAGGTTCTCGAAGAGGTTCTTCCATCTCAATACATCTAAATCTCCCCATCTCCAAATATCCACATGTCGATATATCTAAATCTCTCCATCTCCCTATCTCTCCACATCTCCACATATTTACATATCGACATATTCCCATATCAACATATCCATATCTCGGATTTCTATCAAGCCTGCCTGCCGGTAGGCAGGGTTCTCGAAGAGGTTCTTTCATATCGATATATCTAAATCTCTCCATCTCAAAATATCCCCATATCAGACTTCCATCAAGGTTCTGGCGTAGCCAGGTTCTTCTATTTCCCTATATCTCCCCATCTCCACATATCGAAATGTAGACATCTCTCCAATCTCCCTGTACTCTTAAATCTTAACTCTCCTTCCCATTCCCTCGTCATTGCGAGCATAGCGAAGCAATCCATTTCCATATCTCGATATATCTAAATATCGAAATATAGACATCTCTATATCTCCACATCTATATATAGATATTTCGAAATCTCCAAATCCCATATTCCCCCCAAGGTTCTTGAGTGAAACGAAAAGTTCTTCTCTTTCTCATATCTCCCTATTTCTACATATCCATATCTCGATATATCTAAATCTCTCCATCTCCCCATCTCCACATCTCTCTATCCCATATTAAAATGTTTAAACGAAACTCATGGCGACAATTAAAAAATTCGAAGACCTGATTGCATGGCAGAAAGCAAGAGAAGCCACAAAATATACATATTATTTAACAAAAAAACCAAAGTTTTCTCGTGATTTTGGTCTTAAGAACCAAATTCAACGCTCCGCAGTTTCAGTAATGGCAAATCAAGCTGAAGGATTTTCAAGAGGCACTAAAGCCGAGCTTATCAACTATTTCTATATTGCCAAAGGATCAGCAGGGGAGACCCAAAGCCATCTTTATGTGGCATCAGATCAGGGATACATTACAAAAGAAGAATTCCAAAAAGGATATGGATTGCTTGACGAGTCACAAAAATTAATAGAAAGCTTTGTAAAGAAAGTAAAAGGAGGCGGAAGAAGCGGGCTTCAACATCGTCGTATTCAGAGAGAAGATCCGATGAAAAGTTTTTTAGAAGAGCAAGGATTGGTTCATACAAGAATGGGTACGATGAAGAAAGAAGAGGCGAAGAAAAAGGGACTAGAAGCAATAAGCTGATATGTGAACATCTCCCCATATCTATGTGTCGATATATCTAAATCTCCAAATCTCGCAATATAGAAATATCAACATATCTAAATCTCTCCATCTCCTCTTCCATCAAGGTTCCTAAGCGAAGCGCTTGCCCTTCCGAAGCCTTTGGCGAAGGAGGGAAGGGTTCTTCCTCTCCCTCTCCCACGCTTCAAGCTTTAAGTTTCCCTTTCTTCCCACGCTTTACGCTTCATGCTTCATGCTTCACGCTTTAAGATCTACGCTTCACGGATATATTCATATATAATCGGATATAGTTAAAATATAACCAATTTATGAACCAAGATAGACGGTGCCCTATAAAATCCTTAGCATGGTATAATGATAAAAATGAGTCAAACCATATTAAGAAAAATAGTATTATTACAAATAGTTATTGATTCAATGACGAATAAAAAACATTTAGACATTTTAAAAAAATTGAAGAATAAAAAGGTTGGTATCTTTTGTGATAGCGCTAATCTCTATCATGCCTATCAAAAATATGGCTGGCGGGTTGATATTAAAAAATTTAAAAAATTCATTAATCAATATTGTAATCTAGAATTTCTAAATTATTACTTAGTTATCCCAGCTAAAAACGATGCTTCTTATCGTGGTACTCAAGCATTTATAAAAAAAATAAAGCCATCTGTAATTATTAAAAGTAAAGAATTAAAATACACTCCAATCGGAGGAAGAATCATGAAAAAAGGTAACATGGATGTAGAGATTACCTTAGATGTGGTAAGAATGATCGATAATTTAGATACAGTGATATTGATTAGTGGTGACAGCGATTTTCTTGAGCTGAAAAATTATATAATCAAAGAAAAGAAAAAGAGTATTATATTTATGGGATATGAAGAAAATATGGCCTGGGAATTGCGACAATGCTGGCACGTTTATCTTAATAGAATTAAAGAAGAAGTAGTCTTCTTGGAACAAAAATAAGTCCTTTTTTAAAATAAAATAAGTCCTTTTGAATAAGTCCTTTTTTAAACAAAAATAAGCCCCAGGTTTTACCCTGGGGTAGCGTTATTGGTTTAAGTATAACAAGACAATAACATTTGTCAATAGGTTTTGTGGATATATCCTTCTCTCCTCAAGCGAGCCTCCAGAAGAACCCTTAGCTTTTGACGGAAGAGTTGGAGTGACAGCACTGAGCCACTTAGTGGTGAGCGAGTATCTCCCTCTTTAAATCTTATCTCTCCATCAAGGTTCCTAAGCGAAACGAAAGGTTCTTCTGATGAAGAAGCGGATTCTCAAAATTCTCCCTCCTCTTTGATTGAAACTCTTCCGTCAGGAGGTTCTGGCTTGCCAGGTTCTTCCATCTCCCTTCCTCCCTCTCCCACGCTTCAAGTTTCACATTCTGTGCCTTCTCTCCATCTCCAAATCTCGGATTCCCACCAAGGTTCTCGAAGAGGTTCTTCCATATCGATATATCTAAATCTCCCTATCTCTCCACATTTCCACATCTATATATAGATATTTCGAAATCTCCAAATCTCAATATATTTCCATTTCAATATAATAAAATATCGTGAAAAAAACCGTCAAACAACTACAAATCTTTTGTAAAAAAACAGGAAAGAAATTTCTGGACTTCCTTTCCTTATTGCACAAGAAAGCGACTCGTTACCGAGTAACAGCTTTTGGGTTACTTGGTAACAGAAGAGCGAGTCAAATGGGTATATTAAAGAACAAATTGAAACTCTTCCGTCAAGAATCTAAAGATTCTTCAAATTACAATCACTCTCATCTCCCCATCTCTAAATTTTTGAAAACGAGTCGCCACTTAGTGACAACTCTTAAGTCACTGAGTGACAAACGAGTAAAAAAAATAAGCAAGCTTGGCGGAAGATTTAACAAGCGAAGATTTAACTCCCTACCCAAAAACCGTCGCATTTTAACGGTCATATTATGTTTAGTGACGGTTTCGTGTCTAAGTTTCGTTATGTTCCGTGAAGCTCCGACTGAAGCGGGTTGGCTGGATGAAGGTTGGCATTTCAGGCGAAAACTTACCATTGACAACGCCAGTTCAAGTGAAAATTTAACCAACTTTCCTATTCTGGTTTCACTTAACTCGTCAAGAATTGACTATGATAACACAAAAAGTTCAGGAGAAGATTTGAGATTTACTGATCCTGATGGTGTAATTTTATCTCACGAAATTGAATCTTGGAACGAATCAGGCACCTCAACTGTTTGGGTAAAGATTCCACAAATAGATGCCCAATCCATCATCGATCATATATATGTATATTATGGCAACCCTGATGCCACAGATGTCCAAGATACAGAGAATGTGTGGGATTCTAATTTCAAAATGGTGCAACACATGGCAGAAACTGCTGATCCGTATGCTGATTCTACGGCTAATGATCATGATAGTTTGGGAAGTACAGATCCCGATCAAGTGTCTGGTCAGATAGGCTATGGGCAAAACTTTGATTTTTCGGCTTCTGAGTTTATTGTTGTCCCAGATCATGCGGATCTTGATTTTGGAATAACGGACAATTTTACAATAGAGCTTAATTTAAAGACTGATGCGACTGGTACAACAAAGAGACTTATAGATAAAGTGATTGCTACTAATCAAGAAGGCTATGCCATGCAAATTCGTAATGACAATGGTCACATTGAGTGCATTATTGAGCAAGAAGACGGTACACATAGTGAAATCGAGGGAGGAACTGACGTTACGACTGGGTCTTGGTATCATGCGGTATTTGTTCGTGATGTCGACAGTGATGTATTGCGTTTATATGTTAATGGCGTGAGTGATGCAACTGCGGTAATTGATACAATAACTGCCACCTTAGCCAACTCATTGGATTTATGGATTGGAAAGAAGCGGGGAACATTTCCAGTTTATTTCGACGGTACTATCGACGAAGTACGAATATCAAATACCGCCCGTTCTGCCGAATGGATTGAGGCAAACTATTTAAGTATGACGGATGATATGTTGACCTACGCCTCGGCGGAAAAACAGCCAAAGCCGGTAGGGGTTTGGAGATTTGATGAGGGTCAGGGCGGGACAATTTATGATGATTCAAATTATGATAATGATGGGACAATACCAACTAGCACGATATCACACTGGGCGACCTCTACTTCAGCCAAATATGGCAATGCAATTGACTTTGACGGAACCAATGATTACGTGACTATCTCTGATTCTACCTCAACAAGTGTGACTGGCGATTTAAGCATTTCGGCTTGGGTGCGACCTGACGCAGTTAGCGCTACCTCAACAATTGTTGGCAAGTGGGACGAGACAACGGGCAGTCAGAAGATGTCATATCGTTTGTTTGTAGATGTTTCCAATCGTCTATCTTTGAGTTTATCTTCAAATGGCACTTCAACCGCTGCCACAGTTTATGAAACTACTGGCAGTTTGACCAGTGCTGGAACATGGTATCATGTGGAAGCAACCTATAATGATTCAAATCAGGCAGTGAAACTTTATGTTAATGCCGTAGAACAGGCAACCTCAACTACTGGCACGGTTCCTTCTTCAATCAGCGATAACGCCTCCAATTTATATATTGGCGCGAAAGAGAATAGCTCTGGCAGTATTGATACCAAGTTCAACGGCGTGATAGACGATATTAGAATCTATAATTATGCGCGTTCTGCAAGCCAAGTATTAATAGACTACAATGGTGGTTTTTCTACTTGGCTAGGCGAATAGTATTATGTATTACACTTATGTTCTACAAAGTAAAAAAGACGAGAAGTTTTACATTGGCTTTACAAAGGATTTGAAAAAAAGAGTAAAAGAACATAACGATGGCGGAGTTGAAGCAACGAAATATAGGCATCCCTTGAAATTAGTTTATTACGAGGCATGTTTAAACAAATATGATGCTATCAAAAGAGAAAAGTACTTTAAAACAGGTTTTGGAAGGAGATTTTTGAGAAATAGATTGGAGAATTATTTGAATAGATTTTGATGCTCCGCCCGCCTCGCCTGAGCGTGCCGTCAGGCTCGCGATGGCGGGCGGGGAACAAATGATTATGTTCAGGTTTCGGATGCTACTTCAACGAGTATTACAGGTGATTTAACAATTTCTGCATGGATAAGACCAGATGTGGTTTCAAAAGAACAGACAATATTAGGCAAATGGCCACGCCCGCCACGCGAGCTAGCTCGCTGGCGAGGCGGGCGGGGGATGAAACAACAGCTAACAATGACAAAAGTTATCGCATATATCTTGACGCAAGTAATAAACTCAATTTATCTGTTTCAACTGATGGTTCTGCTGTTGTAACTCACACAGGAAGTAATACTACCTTCAGCGCAGGCACTTGGTATCATGTTGAAGCGACTTACGATAATGCCGGAACAATGGATCTGTATGTGAATGGAGTGTTGGATGCTATTCAAAAATCATCTAGTGTCCCCGCATCTGTGGATAATAATACCTCAAATCTATACATCGCCGCGAAAGAGAATACAGCTGGCAATATCGATACCCACTTTAATGGAGCAATCGACGATGTACGCATATACAATTATGCAAGAACTGCAAGTCAGGTATTGGTAGATTACAATGGCGGCTTCAGCACTTGGTTAGGAGAGTAAACTCGTCTGTCGAAGTCAAACTTCGACAGAAGCTACGGATGGCGTGGACAAGAGCGTGTCAGAATAATCTAGAGAAATATTTAGTCTGTCGAAGTCAAACTTCGACAGACTATAAAATATTTTGTATAATGTCTAAAAAATGTTAGAAAGATTAATCAAACAATCCGAATCGGAAGTTTTTGAGAAAAAATCTTCTTTATCGGATATAAATAGAATTGTGGAAGTGATCTCTTCTTTTAGTAACACTAAGGGTGGCAAAATTTTGATTGGTGCTAGTGATAAAGGTAATATCATTGGTGTCGAAATTGGTAGAAATACTATAGAAAAATTAGCCGATAAAATTGTTGATAATACTGATCCAAAAATTTACCCTGAAATTTCAATTTTAGAAATAGAAAATAAAAATTTGGTTTTAATCTCGGTTGATTTAACCCAACAAAAACCCCATTTGGCTTTTGGCAGGGCATTTAAAAGAGTTGGAAAAAACACTAAGCCACTGTCACGAACAGAATACGAAAAGATGTTATTGAAAAAAAATAAAGACAAAATGAAATTTGATTCTTTTGAATGTAAAGGTGCTAGACTGACTAATATTGATGAAAAAAAACTGAAAGAGTTTTTGTTAAGAGCGAAAAGCGAAAGAAGACTAAAAATGAATACTGATATAAATAGTAAAGAAGTATTGACCAAACTAAAATTATTGAAAAACAATAAATTAACAAACGCAGCGATTCTAATGTTTAGTAAAGAACCTCAAGATTTTTTGATTCAATCAGAGATCAGATGTGCCAAGTTCAAAGGCATTTTTCCGGCTAAACCATTTATTGACATGAAAGTCATTAAGGGAACAATAGATGAGCAAATCGATTTAGTAGTGAGGTTTATTATGAACAATATTAGAAAAAGCGCTTGGCTTGCGCCAGGCCAGGTAAAAAGAAGTGAAAAATGGGAATATCCCTTAAATGCGCTTCGGGAGGCCGTGACTAACGCAATTTGCCATCGAGATTATAGTTCAACTGCAAATGTTCAAATTAGAATATTTGATGACAGGATTGAGGTTTGGAATCCAGGCAATCTTCCAGATGGCTGGACAGTAGAGACACTCAAAAAGAAACACGAATCAAAACCAAAAAATCCATTAATTGCCAAATTATTTTTTATGATTAGAAATATTGAACAATGGGGAACTGGCACCAATGAGATGATTAAGGCAACAGTCCAGCACGGATTACCAGAACTTGAATTTGAAGATACTGGGACAAGTATAGTTGTGACTTTTAGAAAGCCGATTTTATTTCAAGGAGAAGATTTAAACGATTTAAACGAGAGACAAAAAAAGGCGATTGAATATGTTCAAAGAAGAGGGAGAATATCTAACGAAGAATATAAAAAACTAAATAAAGTAGATAAAAAAACATCAACAAGAGACTTGACTGACATTGTAGAGAAAGGCCTATTGGAGAAAATAGGAAAAACTGGTCGAGGAACTTATTATGTCTCAAGGGGACATAAAGGGGACATAAAGGGGACATAATCAATCAGATTTTATACCAGATTGATTGTTAGAATTTGTGTTATAGATAGTTATGCTAATAAATCTTGCCATTTAGCAGAGAGCGATAAATGTAATATAAAATTGTATAAATTACGCCCGCACCGCCTCACAAGTCCTCGTCGACTACAACGGTGGCTTCAGCACTTGGCTAGGCGAATAAGAACCTCTTCGAGAACCTTGACGGAGAATAAGAACCTCTTCGAGAACCTTGACGGAGAATAAGAACCTCTTCGAGAACCTTGACGGAGAATAAACTCGTCTGTCGAAGTCAAACTTCGACAGAAGCTACGGATGGTGTGGGCAAGAGCGTGTCAGAATAATCTAGAGAAAAACTCGTCTGTCGAAGTCAAACTTCGACAGATCATCGATTTATAGTATATAATGACAATATGAGAATAGAACCATTTACAGTTGGAGATTATATTCATGTGTATAATCGAGGAAATAGAAAAGCCGAAATAGTTCGGTCAGAAGAAGATAGATGGCGCTTTATGCAGGCCTTACGATTTTTTAATGATAGCCATTCTTCTCAGAATATTTTAAGAGATATTTTAATAACATCTAAAACGATTCGTCTGTCGAAGTCAAACTTCGACAGACCTATTACTCAACAACAGAAAGAGCCAATGTCAGTATTCGAGACAGGATGGCCTCAGAATTGGCCAGAGAAAGATCCCCTAGTGAAAATTCTCTGCTACTGCTTAATGCCTAATCATTTTCATTTATTATTAAAAGAGATTAAAGAGGGAGGAGTGAGTAGGTTTATGCAAAAACTAGGAGGAGGTTATACAAAATATTTTAATATTAAACACAAAGAAGTTGGCAGACTGTTTCAGGGTTCCTATAAAGGAAGAACAGTTAAAAATGATCAGTCATATTTAGAATATTTAAGTGTCTATATTCAGGTTGTAAATGCATTAGAGTTATACCCTGGCGGTCACAAAAAAGCTCTTGAGAATATAGATAAAGCACTAGATTTTGTGCAAGAATACTCTTTCTCAAGCTATCAGGACTTTATAGGGCTCCGAAAATCTTTAATAATTGATAAAGATATATTTGAAGAAATTTTTCCTAGCATAGAAATTTATAAAGAATTTGTTCGAGACGTGATTAATGGTAGAAAATACGAAGTGTTAGAAGAATTAAAATTAGAGAATTAAAGGGTTTATTAAAATTAGATCTCAATAAACCAAAAAACAAGTTTCATATAATCATAGCGGCGGTTTTAGTGCCTGTTTGGAAGAATAAGTGTGATATGTTAAAATATTGAGATATAAAAATATAAGAATCTTTGGATTACCAAAGAACCTTGACGGAGAATAAGAACCTTTTCGAGAACCTTGACGGAGAATAAGAACCTCTTTAGTGAACTAGAAGGAGCTTTGACGAAAACTAAAAATATTTAACTTAACTGTATCTGTAAATCAATTACATGAATAAAAGAGAAATACCGAGACTACCCGAGGACCTTGGTGCAAGACAAATGGGTGATATCGTCTCAAAAAAACCAAACGTTCAAGTAGAGAACAAAAAAGAACAAGACCGAACTTTTAAAGATGGTTTTTTTAATAAAAATAGGAAAGAAAAGAGAATAAAACTTCCCAACCTTATATCTAAAACAAGAAAAGAATCTTTAAAAAAAGGAATATTTTTATTAAATATCAAGGATTGGATTTTGATGGCTACTGTATTCCTTCTTCCTTTGTGGTTTTTACCATGGGGAACAGACAAGATTGGTTTACCCAAACAGCTTTTGATGACAGTTTTGCTAGGAATAGGTTTTGTTATTTGGTTGTATGAAAATATGATCAAGGGCAAGATAATTTACAGAAAAAGTATTATCAATATTGCTATTTGGATTCTACTTTTAGTTGCTACAATAAGCACTGTTTTCTCTCTTAATCCTGTAACCAGTATTTATGCTTCTCAGGGTAATTTTCTTAATCTATGGAACATAGTTTTGCTCGGAATTTTCTATTTAATGGTTATATCAAGCAGAAAACAGAAAGAGAGCAAGAAATGGTATAAGAAAATAAGCCTAATAGATATTTTCGTAACTTCTGTAGGGATCTTAGTTGTATATACTTTATTTCAAATTTTTGGATTAAATATATTGGGCGGATTTACAAAAATTATTGGTTTTAATCCAATGGGTTCGATTAATAGTGTCGCTCTTATAGCGGGATTAGCTCTTTTGATCGAACTAACACGCTTTACCTTAAAAAACGAGACAACTGAAGCTAAGTTTTTGGGATCAAAAGTGACTCTGACAGCTATCAATGTATTAATTTTTATTTTT
>Ga0208900_1000568_pt1 | contig 22888 bp, 26 predicted proteins | sample AntAceMetag02UKK_FD_184763 | JGI IMG/M metagenome (GOLD analysis project Ga0208900, IMG submission 184763) | Saline lake microbial communities from Ace Lake, Antarctica - Antarctic Ace Lake Metagenome 02UKK (SPAdes) (version 2) | ecosystem: Environmental > Aquatic > Non-marine Saline and... | reverse complement strand
CTTAAAATTCAATATAACGACAAAAAAGGAGCAAAACTTATGCGCTTAAAAAGCATTTATTGAGATTAAAAAACCGGCCAAGATAATTGACGCCGACCGGACAAAGTAATTGACATCTGATAATCTTCTCAATTGCCAAAAACAACAAGAAAAATCTTCAACACTAAAGTCGCTGGCGTAGCTTAAACTGTATCATTGCTGATGCTCTATATGGAACAAGCCAGTTTTTCAAAGGTGTTTCAAAAGTTTATAAAAATGCCCAAATAATTAGCCAAATACGCAGAACGCAGAATGTTTTTATCCGGAATCAAAAACAAACTGTGAATAATTATTTTTCAAAACATCCTGGCGTTCCTCAAGAAATGCGAATCCGTGGAGACAAGATTATTGCAACAACCATAGGAAGCGCCAGAATACATGTTTGGTGCAGCATTATTACTTGAGGATTCGACACCCGCTGTTGGATTAACCTTAAGATATGATAGAATTGATAATTTTTGGTTTTGTCTTCTTCATGAATTAGCTCATATTGTATTGCACCTTGGTAAAGAAAACCAAAATTTATTTGTAGATGACATGGATATTAGGGTCTCTGGAATAGGAAAACAAAACGATATTGAAAACGAAGCAGATTCTCTTGCTACAGAATCTTTGATTCCGAATGAAGCGTGGTCTACCTTTACTGCAAAATTAAAACCGACAAAAAAAAATGTGCTTGAATTAGCTGAACATCTTAAAATCCACCCGGCTTGCATTGCGGGCAGAGTTCGATTTGAACAGAATAATTTTAAACTGCTATCCAGATTAGTAGGGGCAGGTAAAATTAGAAACCTTTTTGAGATTTGATTTTATAGCGTTCTACCTATTAAGAAACAAACAATTGAATATTTAAAATCACCAGAAACCTATGCGCAAGACACAGAGTTTATTCACATCCGATATGGAATTACAACTGAACATTGGGGTAATCCAACGGTTGGTATAAAGAAACGCCAAATCACATAATTGCGCTTTTGCAGCGGAGCACAAACAGCAGTGCTACTGAAAAGCGCCGTTGTGTGCTTAATAAAACCAGAGATCGGTGGACATCTTACTCAATTCAAACAAGAAAACTTTTTATTCTTGTCGGACCAAGTTAATCGTCTGATAATATAAAATAAAACTCCGAAAACCTCCTCAAAAATTTCAAAATCCCAACTTCAAAATGCACAAGATTTCACCGGTGATTTTGGTGGTTAGCCTTTTTCCGTCTGCTCAAACAGTTTCATTGACTTTTAGTGTTTTGGTCCCTATAATAGGCCCGTAAATAAAGTTCTAATATGAGTCCCTAAAAGGAGGCTATATGTTACAGGCAAAATTCAGCGTTGAAGAAACGCAAGCCCAGTTTTTGAATAATTTTAAAGTCTATGGATTTAAGGATAAAAGCTCTATGCTTCGTGAGGCTATAAAGCATTTTAAGAAAGAAATGGAACTTGAAAGTCTAAGAAAATCCGCTGAGTTATATTCTGAAATTTATTCTGAAGATGATGATTTAAAAGAATTGACCGAAACTGCATTAAACGGATGGCCAGAATGACAGTGCTGAAAAGAGGTATGATTATTGACGTCAATCTTGATCCGACAAAAGGTTCAGAAACTGGAAAAGTTAGACCATGTGTAGTTGTAACTAACGATATTTATAATGAAAGAGTTCCTGTTATCCAAGTTGTTCCAATTACTGAATGGAGTACAAAAAAAATTCGAATAAAAACCAATGTTGAAATTTATCCGTCATCCGATAATGGTCTATCTAAAAAATCGGTAGCAGACTGTTTGCAGACACGTCCAATAGATCATCGTCATAGGTTGGTCAAAATTCGAGGGAGATTGTCAATAGACAAAGTACAGGAGATTAACCAGTCTTTAAGGGTTGTATTTGAACTTAATGCATAGGACAAAATACCCAGAGGCTATCGAGATAGGACTCCCCATCACTAAGGAGCCCTCCCACACCACCTGGCATACCGATCGGTACCTCGGCGGTTCGGCTGATCAGGCAGGTTAATTTCCGGGTAGGTATAAACCAAAATCAAGGAAATATTTATTCGGCAAAGCTACAATCACTTATTTAACTCTGCTCATACGCCAGTGCTTCTTGCGGGCGCACCCGCAGGACACTGCATGTTTGTGGGATATCCCACGTTTGAGCTGGTTGGCCGGCAATCAAATTCAACATGGAGGTCACTGTGACAAAAAAAAATCAAAAATCAAAATCGTTGTACCAAATCAAAGTTACCTTGGTTGGAATCAAGCCTCCAATATGGAGAAGATTGATTGTCAAAGACAGTATCAAATTAGATCAATTACATTCCGTATTGCAGGTAACAATGGGATGGTTTAATTACCATTTGCATCAATATATAGTTGGAAAATCTTATATCGGAAGGCCAGACCCGGATTTTGATATGGATGTAACAGATGAGCGCAAGGTTTATCTACAAGACATCATTTCCAATCCAAAAGACAATTTTGTTTATGCATATGACTTCGGTGATGGATGGGAGCACAAAGTCGTTCTCGAAAAAATTCTTCCTTTAGATTTTTCTGAATCACCTTTAGTCGTGAAAGGGAAAAAGGCATGTCCTCCAGAGGATTGCGGGGGTATTTGGGGATACGCCGATTTTTTGGATGCAATTCAAAATTCAAAAAATGAAGAACATGAATCTATGCTCGAATGGGTTGGTGGGGAATTTGATCCTGATGAATTTGACGTGAACTTTATTAACGAAAAACTTAATGATCTGAAATTATAGGTTTTCTTCATTACAGGCAGCCAACCATCGCTTACACACCGACCCGGAAAGCCACAGCATTTTTTCGCTTCTGCCCAAGGCATCCAATCTCGATGCTTATGGAAAACCTTCATAACCACTGCGTAAACGCGGACCGGGAAAATAATGGCATTTTTAACTTTTTTATAGTCTTTTTTGAATTGGGTTGTGTAATGCAGGATCAATTATCAAGTTCCTGAAAAAGGTCATCAACAGAACTAACAGTATGAAGGCCTTTGCCATTATCTACATCCATAAGAGTTTTTGCCGTAATATCATTCGGAATTTTTAATTCAAAAGGAATTCCATTATGAAGGGTTATTTGTGAAAGATACATTGAGATCGCCTCGGACATTGAAATATTCAGTTTTTTTAATATTGTCTGTGCGTGTTTTTTTAGCACCGGATCTACACGGGTTTGAATCACTGCTGTTTTTGCCATGATTCCCTCCTTATAAAAAGATTTTGTATTGATAATGTCATTACGATTGATATACGCTTTATTGTTCAAAGCTCAAGTATCTTTTTTAAAAACAACAAAAATGCTGACGGATAAACCGCAGATTTTCATGTTCAACGAAGAAGATCACGACGTGTTTAAGTTAACAATTGATGAAATTGATTTTGCTATTGAAGCAATAAATCATCATGGATACAGTGCAATGCTTCCTCAACCTGTAGAATGGGCCGATGTGATCTCTAACAGGATAGAAATCCGAGACTATATCAAAGAGCTTGATCTGGATACATATGACCCCTTCAGACCAATGCGGATATTTGCACCAAAGAACCGTGCAAATATCCGCATTGTCCATTTGTTAAAACTCAAAATGGCGATAGGTTAATGCGAATTAAACATGCAACTAAATATTGACAAAAGGCAGACACAAATATATTGTTAGCTTATGAAATATTTGAATTGGAATTCTGATAAGAATGAAATTATGAAGCGTGAGCGCGGAATTTCATTTGAGGAAATTGCTTTTCTGATTGAATCAGGACATATAATTGGAATTGAGAAAAATCCAGGACGTCCGAATCAAAATATTTATATATTAGAAATTGAGAACTATGCCTATATTGTACCTTTTGTAAAAATTGAGAAAGAAATATTTCTCAAAACTGCCTTTCCAAGTCGGAAATATACAAAACGATACGGTTTAAAGGGGGAATGATGAAAAAAATAAGCAAAAAGGCTTTTAAACCAATTGATCAGGAAGAAAAAGACTTGATGAGTTCAATCGAAAACGATGAGTGGCTGCCTGTTAAAGATATCGACCAAGAAAAAGAAAAGGCCATTGCTGCTGCCCGAAATACCTTAAAAAAAGATAAGCGTATAAATCTTCGCCTTACTCAAAAAGATTATCATCAAATTCAGATAAGGGCAATTGAAGAAGGTATACCCTACCAAACACTTATTTCCAGTCTTGTGCATAAATATTTGAATGGTTCTTTAGCTTCAAGTTGAACCTTCTCCCAAAAAAGTGATTTCGAAGTTACAATTCTGCTTAAAAATTAATCCCAATACTAATACCCGTTTGTGGTAAATCTAAAATGCTAACAAAAAAAATGCTGACGCATAAACCGCAAATTTTTGGTACGGATTAAGCGACTACTGGATGGGAACCTTGGAGATGTTAAACCCATGGGTGAAGGTGTTTCAGAGTTACGAATTAATTATGGACCAGGCTACAGAGTTTATTACAAGCAGTTCGGAGAATCTATAATTATTTTGTTGGCTGGTGGAAACAAGCGTACCCAGACAAAAGATATCAAAACCGCCACACAACTTTCTTCTTTCTGAGGAAGAGGCCCGCGAAATATTCGGCATTCTGACTGCAACAATTGAGCAGAATTGGGACGCTGTATGTGCAAAAGCTGAGTTGAATGAGGTGGACAAGAAACTCCTCTGGAAACGTCAGTTTCTAAATCCCTATTCGGTTGAGCAATAAACGTTACCTTTGTGGATTGGAGATGTGACATGATTAAATTTTTTGCAGCTGTCGCAAAGGTCTTATGAGACTATCAGAAAGAATGATTAAAGCGGGTTGGGTAGTTAACCGTGATAGAAACGGATCATTTACTGTTTATGGCTCCGGAATGCAGGAGTATCGTTACGATTCAAGAACGGATAGCTGGTCTGAGGATCTACATACAATAGAGCTTTTACTGGAACAAGATTTAGAGGCAAATGCCTCTGTTAAAAGCTATCCATGGAAAACTCCCTTTGTTATTTCCTCTCGGCTGACAGCCTTGAATCACACTAAACAGACCTCTCAGCCTGTTCGTTACCTTTGTCAGGAAGGACTGGTATCAGAGAAAACAGTTCTGCATCTGGGTACTGGAATGGACCGTTTTGCCGGGGACGCACTCATAAAGGCGGGATGCCGGAATGTGACAGACTATGATCCCAACTTTTGTCCTGATCCTTCCGTCCTGGACAGGCAGTATGATATTGTGATGGCCCATTATGTAATAAACATACTTCCACCGGCGGACAGAAGGCAGGTATACCGGCTGATTGCAAAAACTCTCCGGGACGGGGGCAATTCTTATTTGACGGTTCAGGGGCTTTGGCCTGTAGAGCATAAGTATGAAATAATTCGTCGCATAGAGGATGGCTATTTGATCAGAACAGGTTATAATACGACATTCCGAAAGGGATACAGCTCAAAAGAACTGCTGAAAGAAATAAAATTAGAGCTGGGAGGGACAGCCCAGCTTTTAACTACATTTTACAGTAACACTCTGGCATCCTGGACAAAATAAGGGGTTTGGCTCTCCAATAGACGTAGAAAAGAGATCTTAGCGGCTCCATTTTGATGCCCAAATGGGGCCGCTAAGAGATTATACCGACTATAGCGCTCTAACAATCAAAAGGCACTCGGGCACGCCGGTGATTTTGGTTAAATATTTTTTTTGCAGCCGGTTAGCCGCAGATCCTAAACATTAAAATCAAATAATATTTTGTATGGCATAACCCAGTTTTTTTATGTTATTCAATTACAGTATTCATAATGAAAGTATCTTCGATCTGATAGCCTTGCGGCAATATTTGGACACGTTGATCAAATTGATAATGAATTTATTGTGCAAGAAGAATTAATCCGCAGAAATAAAATCAACATATAGATTTTTTCAACAAGAAAAATGAACCGGATAATACCGGTTATTTTCAAATTAAATATTGGCAGTATTATAGGTTTATTTAAACATTTATCTTAAAGGGTAAAAAATTTTCTAATGTAAAACTCTGAGGTTGTACGAAAAAACTTACTTGACATAACGTAACCTAATGGGTTACGTTATAGTTCATGATAAAATCATTCAAACATAAAGGATTGGAAGATTTTTTTTATACAGGTAGCAAAAGAGGAATATTACCAAATCATGCAAATAGACTTGAGAGGATTTTGGATCGATTGAATGCAGCAATGGAAATAAAGGATATGAATTATCCAGGTTCCTTTCTCCATCAATTGACTGGAGATAAAAAGGGACTTTATTCTGTTAAAGTTTCTGGCAATTGGCGTGTTTTTTTCAAGTTTGAAAATGGTGATGCCCATATTGTGAATTATGATGATTATCATTGAGAGGTGCAACTATGAGAAAGATGATAAGACGACCAACACATCCCGGTAATATTTTAAAGGAAGATTATTTAGTGCCTCTTTCTATTAAAATAAAGGATATGGCTGAAATCTTAGGTATTTCAAGAAAAACTTTTTCTAAAATAATCAATGAAAGAGGTTCTATTACACCTGATATGGCTTTGCGATTATCTCGAGCTTTTGATACTTCTCCATATTTTTGGCTAAATCTACAAAAGAATTTTGATTTATGGACAGCAGAACAAACCTCAACTGATTGGCAGAAAGTTAAACCTATCCCTCGACATATATTACACCCAGATTCAACAGTAATAAGCGAACCAGTCGCTTGAGTCTGACTGCCGGGATTTGTACTCGATTGTAATAAATATCTCACCGTCAGCAATAGATTTTCATTTTTCACCTTGGAAAAGATCAAATTAAAAAAGAAAAAAGGGGCCGAGTCTACGTTTGACCCTTGTTTGAAATATTTTCTAACAACGAACATGCTACGGGTGAAGCCCAGCAAAAGCTTCAGCGGCAGGAAGGATGATAGCCCTTATACTGATAAACAGAAATGTGCTATGAAACTGTACAAATGGAAAAAAATACTGAGTTGGAAGATTGTGCAAATGTTATTGAAGGTGCTTTATGTTCCTACGATATAGAGTTGGAAAATACGTTAAAAGATAAGGAAGCTATTAAAATTCTTGAACTATTAATTCCAGACCAAATGAACCGGATTTCACCGGACGCATCGTTTTCACCAGAGCGGTTTGTGCCCATACCACCGTGATTAAAAAAATAGAGGAAACACAGAGCCCATGTCGTTAAAAAATCCCACTTTTATGAAAAAATATAATGGTTTGCTTTTTCTTGAAAAAAAGATTCTGCAGATTCTTTCCATCGCCTATGCCAGGTTGACTCAGACCCAGCTACTTGCCTGTTTAGTGGCCCTCAACATAAAGACGGAAGACGGTAAACGTTTCGATTCCGGAACAAAAACCGCCATGTTAAAGCTGCTTCGCAATGCGCTTGATACCCTTCTGGGAGGAGATTTATTAAATGGAAAAAGCCGCAGCGTCCTTGTGGTCAACCGAGGTTACATTGAAGTATTAACACGAAATCTCGTTGCAGGGAAAAAATTCATGGCCATGGCTGGCACCCTTCAAAAAACACTGAATCTTACAGAAGAGGGGTTTGCACAGGAACCTTCCCTGTCCATGGATCAATTGATGGCCGGAATGCGGATTCTTTTTTATCAGAAAGAGGTGCGCAAGGCCAGTGAGCTTTATGAAAACTTTATAAACCGTGTTTCTGACCAGGAGACGCTTCCCATGGTGTGGGAACGGATCTGCTGTTATCCCTTTGATCCAGACTGGTTTCGACTCTTACCGCCGGATATCCATACAAGTTTTCTGGAAGGGCCTTTTCTTCGGGACATGGCATGTTGGAGGAAGAACGATTCCCATGCCGATTACCTGGAATCCCTTGTAATGGAGGGGTCTGAAAAATGTGAATCAGATCTTGAGGCAGCGGTATTAGAAAAATGGATGCTCACCGGTCAACAAGATCGTCTGGACACCTGGCTTGAAAAATATGGAAAGAAAAACAAAAGCCTTGAGAACAGTTTGTGTCTCCAGGGATGGATGGCTTTTTGTAAGGGGGCGACTGCAAAATCCATCTCATTGTATGAAAAAGCACTGGATCTTCTGAATAAAAGGACAGAGGGAAAAAAGAAAGTTTTTTTCAGCCGGTTCATGGGTCTCTTTTATATCCTGGCTCTGATTAAGGAGGGTAGTGATGAGACCTTTTCACGAGCAAGAGCGTTTCTGGCAATGGGAATGAGTCGAGAATACGATTTTGAAAAAATATGTGACTTATTGGGAGGGCTTTTGGATTATCTGCAAGGCAACTCCAGGGGGGCGGATAAAATTCTTCGCCATCACGTTTGGATTAGCACCTGGAGAGCTTCCACAGATCTGACCTCCAATTTTTTCACAGTTTTTTCTTATTACTGGGTGGACAGGGAAGAGGCAAAAAAAGAGTTTAAAAATATAAAACAACTTCGTAAACTTGCAAAAGAGACTCAATATTCCTGGTTTGCCGGAGAACTTGAGGGCCTTATCCAAAGTTTGTCCAAGCCCGGATCCAAAACCGGCAAAAAAAAGAATCCTTCCTGCCTGGTTGGGCTGACCAGAGAGAACAAGGTCTGGGAGCACACCCTGAATGCGTTGCTCTCCTTGAATAAAAAATCAACCCCTGGAAAGCGGGTGCAGAAGCAGGAAAAAGAGTACGATCAGCGCATGGTCTGGTTCCTTGATTATGCTAATGACGGAGAGTGCGCTATCAGCCCCAGGGAGCAAAAGAGAAATGCCAGGGGCGTTTGGACAAAAGGACGACCCATTGCCTTGAAACGTCTGTGCGATGAGATAAGAAAATTTGCCTACCTGACGGCCCAGGATAAAAAAATTTGTGGCCATATCTATGCTCATAGTTACAAAGATGGGTGGTACACCAATGTGGAATATATTTTTGATGAAGCGTATATGCCCGATGTTGTGGGCCATCCCTTTCTTTTTTTAAGCGATGGAACCACTCGGATGGAGTTGGTTCATGGAAAGCCTGAACTCATTATTTCAAGAAAGGGCAAAGACCAGTTTACCCTTGTTCTATCCCCCAGACCACGACGTCATTTTGAGGGAAAATATGTGGTGGTACAGGAGACACCGACTCGAATCAAGTTGGTTTTGCTGGATGCAAAATATCAGGCTATTGCCGATATCCTGGGCAAGGAGGCCTCCTTTCCAGCATCTGCGAAAAATAAAATTGTCCAGGTAATGGATGCACTGGCAGGGAATATCACCATCCACTCGGATATAGAAGGGGGCAGTGACGGTGTTGCCGCGGCAAAAGCAGATTCAACCCTTCATGTTCAGCTCTCTCCCCTGGGACAGGGACTGAAACTCTCCATGGTTGTTCGTCCCCTTGGTGAAAATGGCCCCTCTTATCCCCCTGGCAGCAAAGGAAAAAATGTCATCGCCCGGGTGAATGGTATCCAGATGAAAACCACAAGGGAGCTTGAAACTGAAAAAGAGCTGACAGTTAGTTTGATCAATGGGTGTCCAACCTTTGCAACCGCTGAAGAAAATTATGGTGAGTGGCATTTTCCAGGGGTGGAAGATTCCCTGGAGCTGATACAGGAATTGGGAGCCCAAGGTGACGGTGTTGTACTTGAGTGGCCCGAGGGCAAACCCTTTGAGCTGGTGGGAAACGTCTCGTTTAACAATTGCCGATTCAACATCAAAGGGGGAGAAGATTGGTTTACCATGACCGGCCAGGTGGTGGTGGATGAACACCTTACCCTGGAGATGGGTATGCTTTTGGACTATCTTGAAAAAAGCACCACCAGATTTCTGGAGATCCAGCCGGGTCGGTTTGTTGAATTAACCCGGGCATTTCATAAAAGACTCCAGGCCCTTGACAGATACTCTGTCAGACATGGAAAAGGGGTAAGGTTTCACCCCCTGACCGCTTTGGCCCTGGAGGGATTTTTCCAGGAAGCTGGCACCGTGCGGTCCGATAAGGCATGGAAAGTCCACATTGCAAAGCTTCAAACCCAGACAGATCCACTACTGGCGGCCCCATCCACCCTGGATGCTGAGTTGCGTGATTATCAGCTGGAGGGGGTCAATTGGATGAACTGTCTGTCAGATTGGGGCGTGGGTGCATGCCTGGCCGATGACATGGGGATTGGTAAAACCATGCAGACCCTGGCCATGCTCATAAGACATGCCCCACAGGGACCGTCACTGGTGATTGCCCCCACCTCGGTGTGTGCAAACTGGGTTGCCGAAGCCAACCGCTTTGCCCCTTGCCTGAACCTTATTTCATTTGGCGGAAACAAAAGGAAAAAAATTTTGGAAGATGCCAGCAGTTTTGATGTGCTGATCTGCAGTTACGGCCTGATGCAGCAGAAAAAGGTGACCACCATGTTGTCTGCGGTTTCCTGGCAGATGGTGGTTTTGGATGAAGCACAGGCAATAAAAAATTTCGCCACCCAGAGATCCCGGGCCGCCATGGAGCTGAGGGCCGCATTCAAGGTGATTCTCACCGGAACTCCCATTGAAAATCACTTGGGTGAGCTGTGGAATCTTTTTCAGTTTATTAATCCCGGCCTTCTCGGGTCCCTGGAACGGTTCAACAAGACCTTTGCCAACCCCATTGAAAAAGAGGGGGATGCTCATGCAAGAAAGGATCTCAAGCGACTGATCCAGCCGTTTATCCTGCGTCGTACCAAGGCCCAGGTCTTAGAAGAGCTGCCCCCCCGCACAGAGATTCTGCTGGATATTGATTTGAGCAAAGAGGAGATGGCTTTTTATGAGGCCCTGCGCCAACAGGCCCTGGAGCGAATCTCCAACGATAATGAGAGCCATGGCGGTCAAAAGCATTTCAAAATACTGGCGGAGATCACAAAATTGCGCCAGGCTTGCTGCCACAGTGAACTTGTCAACAAGGAGATCTCTATTGCCAGCAGCAAACTGGCTGTCTTTTCTGAGATTCTGGGGGAACTCATCAACAATGGACACAAGGCGCTTGTCTTCAGCCAGTTTGTAGGGCATCTGTCCATTGTCCGGAAATATCTGGATGAATCCAAAATCAAATACCAGTACCTGGACGGCAGCATCCCGGCCAACCAGCGACAAAAGGCAATCCATGGCTTTCAATCCGGGGAGGGAGATGTTTTCTTGATCAGTCTTAAAGCCGGGGGCGTGGGGTTGAATCTTACAGCAGCGGATTATGTTATCCACCTGGACCCATGGTGGAACCCGGCTGTGGAAGATCAGGCATCCGACCGTGCCCATCGCATTGGTCAGAGTAGACCTGTCACCATTTATCGCCTGATTACCCGGGGAACGGTGGAAGAGAAAATTGTACAGATGCATCGCCGTAAACGAAATCTTGCGGACAGCCTGCTCACGGGGAGCGACTTAAGCGGGAGAATGTCTGCCAAAGAACTTCTGGCTTTAATCCAGGTGTAGTCGGAAAAGCATGGGTCAAATTTTGATCAGTATCTTATGAATTCTAACATTCAAAATACACCGGGTGAGCCGGTGATTTCGGTGTTGTACGAATACTGACTGCATCAGCAGGAGGGTAATTTCAGTGGTTTACAGAATTTTAGACAATCGTTTTCAAAGCATGAATTTTATGACATCGGGTAATTCTTTGGTTTATAATCGTTTAAAAATTTTGTTCGAAAAGACAAACTTTATGGGCTCGGGTGAGAGCTTTTTAGAAATCCCCATATATATAGGGTATAACTCATTCACCGCATCGTCCAACAAATAGGATTCTACGGGCAACTATCGTTGCAGTTGATATGTTTTTTTTGCGTGTGGAATAAGGCTGGTTAAACTTTGAAAAGCTTGCATTTCTTAGACATTGTGGCATGATCGCATTTTGGCAAGCCACAATTAATTCATGATAACCTGGCCATGGTAATTGTAAATACCAACTCAACCCTGCAGGCTTGATTATTTTTCAATTATGTACAAGAATACAAAATGCCTTGGCTGGTATTTTGGGATAGTCTGGCAGACGTTTAATTTGTTTAGGAAACATTAAAATGGATTATATAATTCAAAAAAAATCGACAAGGTTTTGGATCATATTAAAGATCCTCAATCCGGCATGACAATTGCGCAATTGGGGTTGGTGGGAAAAATCAGATATGTGAAAAAGACTCAAAAACTCATCGTTTTTTTAAATCGTCTGGGAAAAGGAAAAACCTGTTGTGCAGCTTTGAACTTGGTATTGTTGGCTGATTTTGAAAAAGTGATTAAAGACGGCTTAGAGGCGGAATTCCAAAAATTTTCAATAGAGTTCACAGATTTTTAAATACATAGCCCCAACGAATGCTTGTACCGGACCGCTAAAACGCCTGTATGATTGAAAAATCAGTAATCCTGGCAGGTTCGTCATAGATCTACCATCTGGGCGGCGGCCGGTGAAGCAGATGAACTACCAAAGACAGTGGAGAAGTAATCGATGTTTTGGAAAAAGGTAAGTGTATAGGTGATTAATTGATGGCCAAAAGAAAAATAAAAAAATTGACTGAAACTGAAATCATTGAATCCGCAATTGAGGACTCACTCAGACCAGGTGACTACATTGATTATAACTCAAACTGGTCTTTCGTTTCAGATCTCGAAAAGGTCAAAAATAAAATTGACAATGTTGTCAACAAAGAGCCCATTCGAGCCATTGATCTAATTGAAACCTTTATCGCGGCCTGTTATGAGAAAGCAGAAGAGATCGATGACTCAAGTGGTTCATTCGGCGATTTTGTTGAAGCGTTATTTTGTTCCTGGGTCAATGCCAGACAGAAGACAGACTTTGCAGCGAAAGAAACAGTTGATCGCCTTCTTGCGTGGATGGATCATGACGACTACGGTTTTACCTATCACTTGGAACGAAACGTTTCTGAGCTCCTCAACAAAAAAGGTTTAAGAGAATTTGCCATAGCCATTCGTGTACGGTATGATGCAAAGGGAGTAAAAGATCACCATCGTCGGCAATGGGGAAAAACTCTTAAGAGCATTTATTCTGCCAGCCGTGATTTCAAATCATATATTTTAATCTGCGATGAGACAGAGCTTTTGCCAGTTGATTGCGAGATTTTAGCAGGAATGCTTGTTTCACGTCGAAAGCCAGCAGAGGCATTAAAATGGGTAGAAAAGGGACTTGAAATCCAGAGCAATAATCAACTGTACCGGGGATCAAGCTATAAACTTGATATCATGAAACGTGATATCCTCACCAAACTTGGGAGACCTGAAGAAGCGTTAGTGGATGCATGGCAAAATTTTTCTAAACACCCTGATGAATTTACCCACAAAGAGCTTTTAAAGCATATTCCAAAACAACAACGTTTAAAATATCATAACCGTGTCCTTGAAGCAATCAGTACCGCTGAATTGGGACCAGTCATTAGCTTGCTGCTCAAATTAAAAGAAAAAGATGTGCTTGCTGAACGGTTACGAAAAATAGATAGTAGCAGTTTAGAGTCTCTAAGTCATTATATAACCGAGCCAGCTGCAAAAAAGCTCACCAAAGAGTTTCCGGACGTAGCAGCCAAACTTTATCAGTCCATGGGATTACGAATAGTAAATGCCAAAAAGAGCAAGTATTACGACGCTGCTATATCTAATTTCGAACAGGCTAAACGCTGCTATGAAAAAGCTGGTCTTGAATCAGTTTGGCTTGAATTGGTTGAAAACGTTAGAAATAATCATTATAGAAAATATAGTTTCATGCCGGGATTTGAACAGGTAGCTGAAGGGAAAGGTCCAAGCACAAAACCATCGTTTATTGAACTGGCAAAAACACGAGCCAAAAAAATAGGTGGTTCAAGTCATTAGCCCAAAAAGTCAACGACCGAAACCCAGTATCAAATGATAAAGTATGCTCCTTGGATTGGAAAAATGTTTATAGGATGGTATGACATTAACTGTTTTACCGACCCGTTAAGGAATTTTATTAAACTGAAATCATTTTATAAAAATTGGGGTGTTGCTTCCCATGAACAGCGCCTTTAAATGGTGAGATAAGGGGAGAATCACAACATGACAATCAAACTACCGGAACTCAACATGTTTGATCGGTTATTATATAGTATGGGGAAGAAACGTGGGGTGATGCTCCCGACAAAAAAAAATAAAAAATATGATCAATATGCCTATGGGATAGGTAAAAAAGAAAATTTTTGGAGGGCACTTTTAAGGCCCAGGGGTGCTGATGTCCCAGATGGAATGATAGATATATTCGAATATCATAAAAGACTAAAAAATACTTGAATCATTCAAATGAATAAAAAATTATATTTAAAACAAGCACATTGTATTTTAAGAAATTTTTAGCTAATACAGCTTTGGGTTTGATTGTCAGCGTACCGGAATATCTATATTTAAGGAAAGCCAAGAATGGAAGCTATCACTAAAATTGTAGCAGTAAATAACAATAAAGTTAGGGTTTATATATTAACAGCCATAACTCTTTTAATCATAGTCTCCTGGTTTGATTTTTTTGACAGAATGTCAGCTGAATATGTAGATAATGCAATAATTCAAGGAACAATAACTTTTGGGATAGCGCGTGCCTTTAATGCAGCCATATCCGTTCTCCAATCAATACAAGTCGGTATCTTCGGATCATCTGTTACCATTGGTGAAATGCTTGACCCTATCAATGATCTGGTAGAGCAATTCTCGACCCTAATGAAATATGCATTAGGATCATTAATTATACAAAAGCTTTTGCTGGAAATAGTTTCAGAAACTTTTTTCAAGATATTGATATCAATTTCTGGTGTAATTTTATTTTTTACAACGTTCATGCGCAATGTAAAATATTTCAATATGGCAATGAAGATTTTTGTTTTCATGCTCTTTCTTAGATATATAATTGTTCTGGCAATTACAATGAATGCCGTTGTAGACAATACCTTTATCAAGGAAAAATTTGAAAAGAATATCCAGACTTTGGAAAGTTATAAGATTAATTTTGAATCTATTTCAAATATGCCGGAAATCGCTGGTAAAATAGAAACCGCCTTAAATAATGACCTCATAGCACTTCAAGACAAACGCGATCAAGAATTATCAAAATTAAGTAATCTTTCTGAAAAAATATCCATCATTGATGGAGAAATCGATCAAATTGAGCAAAAACTATCTGAGCGGGAAGATCAGATAGGGTTATTAAAAACTCTTAACATTTTAAATAAAGATGAAAAGGTTAAGAAGCTCGCTTTTGAGTTGTCATTAAAAGAATCTGAGCGTGATCGCCTTTCGTCAGAAAAAAGAAGCGTTAAGGAAAGCATAGAGGATATGGATGAGAATGTCGTATCTATTATAGACAGATTATCCGGAAAAAATAAAGGGGTACTTGAATCACTTAGATCTATGACTTCAAATATTGCCGGTAAAATGAAAGCCTTTAAAACCAAAATATCTGAATCGGTCGATAGAATGGATGAGGCTGTTCCAACCGTCCTAAATTTGATGGCTTTATTTACTTTTAGAGTAATGATTCTGCCATTGATTTTTCTTTATTTATTTCTAAAAGGATTCAAATTCATTTGGGGTATCGAATTTAGAGAATCCTTTGGAAGAGCCATTCCCGGTGAGGTCTTACTTGATAATTGCAAACAACATGCAGCCCCCGGAGTAAATCCTTAATTATTACATGATAATTTTAAACAATCCGAATGAACCGGATAAAAACCTGGTCCTGCCCGGAATTAAAGAAATCACCACTCCGGAGGCATTAAAGTAAAACAAATCCATATTGGTAAACCTTGGACATCAGGGAGGATTTATGATTGTGCATGAAGTAAAAATCGGAAAGGAACCAGCCAATCAGATCACAAAAAGGGAACATCGAAAAATATATGTCGGATGTGCTGAATCTGATATTCGATATAGAGATATGCTTGTAAATTTCAGGCATCGTTGGGAATTTTATACTAAACCTACGATAGATTTTCTAACATTTGACTGGAACAAATCAGAGTTGGGTCAGCAATGCTTTATCTCTGTATGACATGCATTTTGAAGAAGCTGTTCAATTTATCAAAATGAAATGTGAGTTAATTTAAGAATAAAGAGATGCAGGTGGACCCTTTTAATGGTCTCTTTTGCAAATATAATTTAAGAAAGCCTAAAAATATTTTTACCCTAACCGCGGGGTTTGGGGGTTATCATATATTCGAAAGAATAAACCTTCGGCAGCTGTCAATTTTAGGAACAGAGCAGAAAAAATCCTGCGAAGGCTCGAGGATTTTCCTGAATTCGGAAGAATCATACCTGAGCTTGCAGAGCTTCCCTACCGAGAGGTAATCATATCTCCTTATCGGTTCTTTTATAAAATCAAAGACGATGTCGTTTGGATTATTGCAGTATGGCATGGTGCACAGATTCCTAAGAACCAACATCTTAGCGTCAACCAGGGCATACAACGGATCGCAAAAAGTGCGCGCCCGCTGGCCCGCCGTTATAAGTCATGAAAATTAAAATAGAACAATCTTTGTTGACAGCAGGTGTTCTCTCTGCCTCATGGGTTACGCTGCGCAAAAACCAGTGAGTTCAATCGTAAAAAGGGCCAATTTAAAGTAAGATCAATCCTTATTTTACTACGGTGAATGGTAAGATACCTTTTCGATGATATCAAGCTCTTCAATAAAGCTGATAAACATCAAAATCAAATATTGATAGGACCATGATGAAGTCGAAAATGATAATACGTTTTTTAATTTTTCAGGTTCTCCCGCATTACTTTAAGGTCGTTTCTATATGCTTTGGCAAGCATATCTACATCAAGACTGTAGGCAACGCTGTCAAACCCTTTATTCATTAATTCAATAGAGGTATCCATATCACCCGAATAAATAAAGACGGGTTTGTTTTTTGTATGGCATGCAGTCTGTATCCTTTTGAGAGCCTGTTGGTATACCGGGTTGTCAAACTGGAGAGGTACTCCAAGAGAAATTGAAAGATCATAGGGGCCGATAAAGATTCCATCAACACCATCCACATCTACAACATCTTCTATTATTTCGAGGCACTCTGCTGTTTCGCACTGTGGAATTACCATGACATTGTCATTGCAGATTTTCATGAACGATTCAATGCCGTCTGCGAAATTTTCATCATGTCCGAACTTGTTTGACCGTGTCGGCGCAAACCCCCTGTTGCCAAGGGGCGTAAATTTTGCGTAATTGACAAGTTGCTGAATTTGCGCCATTGTTCTGACCAGAGGGACAATCAATCCTTGAGCTCCAAGGTCAACCGTTCTCTGAATTTCTTTATGATTGATATCTGAAATCCTGACAAAAGGGGTTAAATTTACATTTTCTGCTGCCCGGATCAGGTCTGCCATGGTTTCAGTATCATACGGACCATGTTCAGTGTCGATAATAACATAATCAATATCTGTATTTCCTAAACTTTCTATTCCATAAGTGCTGCTGGTTAAGAGGAATGTGCCGATAACCTTTCCATTGTTTTTTAGTTTTTCTTTTACGGTATTTTTCATCTGATGCCTTCCTATTTTATTTTTGAACAGAAAAATTTTCCCAGTTTGGTGATTGTTTCTTCAATCAGTTCTTCTGCAGCGCCGCTGAAACACATGCGGATACAGTTATTTCCGGTTCCATCCTTTTCGATGTAGAACCCTTCTCCTACACCATACGTAATCTGTATTTCTTTAATTGCATCCTGCAGAAGTTCTTTGCCATCCAGTCCGTATGGGAGTGTGACCCAGACATAATATCCTCCATCAGGGTCTGTGCGGGTTGTCCCTTCAGGGAAAGATTCATCAATTTTTTGCAGCATAACATCTCTTCTTCCCTTGTAAATTTTGCAGAGACGCTGCACATGATCGGGATAGTGCCCTCTTTTGAAAAATTCAGCACAGATAACCTGGGAAAAACCGTTTGTACAGGTGTCTGTCGCAGTTTTTATATCAACTAAATGATCCATTATGGGTTCATCAGCAAGAATATAGCCGAGCCGTGCCCCTGGCGAAAAAATTTTTGAAAGACTGCTTGCATAAACGACATGGCCTGATTTATCAAATGCTTTGATCGGCGGCAGATTGTCCCCGCTGTAACGAATTTCTCTGTAGGGATCGTCTTCAAAGATGAGGATATCATATTGTTCTGCAAGCTCAACGATTTTTTTTCTCCTTTCCAAAGACATTGTAACACCGGTTGGATTTTGAAATGTCGGCATTGTATATATAAATACAGGATTGTACTGCTTTATCTTTTGTTCCAGTTCATCCAGGAGCAGCCCATCTTCATCAATACTGCAGGGAATACACTCTATTTGAAACATTTCAAATATCATGGTGGCGTGAACAAATGTAGGGGATTCAACCAGAATCTTATCACCTGGATTGGTGACCAGCTGACAGAGAAGATTCATTGTCTGGATACCGCCGGCAGTGACCATAATTTCATTTAATTGTGCATCAACACGGTTTGGTTTCAAAAGGACGTCCCTGATTTGTTCCCGCAGGTCCGTGAGTCCAAGCGGGCTTCCATATCCCAGGGCCTCAAATGCCCGGTTATCTTCTCTGAAAACATCCTGGGAAATTTTCCGGATCTGATCAACAGGGTATGCTTCTTTTGCAGGAGCCCCTCCGCCAAAAGAGACAAGATCGTGTCTTGACAGGGATTGAATAAGATTACGCATCGTTTGGGATCTGTATTTCATAAACTCAATTCTATCAGCTTTTTTCACCATTATGTTTTCCTTTCAGCGGTTTTTATTAAAATAATATCATCTGGGACCCAGTATGATTGTTGAAACACTATATTTCAAGGTTGAATTTTGTAAAGTAAAAAAATATTTGAACTGGTTTTTATTCGAAGGAATAAAGGGGCCTTACTCACTGAAAACGGGAAAATGCTTCTGCCTTAACCAATCACTGGACGGGACCGCGAGCAACGCAATCGCCTTTTTAAGCTCTTTGGCGCGGCCCGTCAGCTCAACCGTTGCATTCAGACAAGCTTGTGAACTCAATATTAATTTAAAAACGCCTTGCATGTATCATTAATTGTACGCTATAATGTACCAAAAACAAACTTTGAGGGATGATATGCAAAAGCTAAAATTTGATCAGGACATAAAGCCGCTTTCAGAAGTACGAAATGGCATGGCTAATTTTATCAAACAAGTCCATGAGACCAAAAGGCCATTAATTATCACCCAACGTGGCAAAAGCGTGGCGGTGTTAATCGATGTTCATGAGTATGAACTGATGCAGGACAAAATAGATCTTTTGGCTGACATACGCACTTCTCTTAATAAATTAAACAAAGGAGAAGGTATCAGCCATGAAGATGCTCACAAGAAACTTCTGGGACGAATCGATTTATGAAGCTAATTTGGTCTCCCCTTGCTCTTGAAAGGGCTGCCGAAATAATTGATTACATATCTCTGGATAATCCTTCAGCGGCAAAAAGGTGGCTCAATACAGTCTTTGATAAAGTTGAACAACTTACATCATTTCCTGAACTTGGGCGTATTGTGTCAGAAATTTCGGACTACAGATTCCGGGAAATAATATATGGCAATTACAGAATTATCTATCACCTTGATCTGACAACCATTTCTATTTTAACCATACGTCACGGCAAACAAATATTACCAATCGACGAGATTAAGTTATAACGAATAGGGTTAGATTATGAGAGCAAAACCCCAGGCAACTCAGCTCAACTGTTATATGAGAAGCGGAGCATTTGAGAACTAAATGAAGAAACTATTTTTTGTAATATTGATCGGCATCGTAGTCTACGGGTATATACAAAATAATCAAAATGTTATTTCCTCGTTTACTGAGGAAAGTATACAAAGCGACCAAGCAATTACGGACGCATATCAGAACCAGTTAAGCGACATACAAGTCAGCGGGTCAGGGAAAGTGAGCCGTATTTTAAGTGATGATAATCAAGGCAGTCGCCATCAAAGATTTATCTTACGCCTATCCTCTGGTCAAACTTTATTGGTTGCACACAACATTGATTTGGCACCAAAGATAAACACGCTTCAAAATGAAGATTTAGTACAGTTCTTTGGTGAGTATGAATGGAGCTCTAAGGGTGGTGTTATCCATTGGACACACCATGATCCAGGTGGCCGACATGTAGGTGGTTGGCTCAAGCATAATGAGCGCAAGTATGAATAATCATATAATAAGGGCTTGCAGTCGGACGCTTTGCTCGTTCCTCGCTCCGCACCGCTGAAGCGCGCTGTTAACGTAAAGGAAGAATTTATGAAATCACCAAAAAATAATGTTGATGAAGCAGTTGAAGAAGCCATTAAATCGGAACTAATGGACAAGCGATACAAGGAAAATTTAAAGATACAGGAGGCGCTCAAGAAACAGGAAGAGTGGCTAGAGCTAATTGAGGATTAAACAGATATGGTCTCAGCTCTGAGCAATAAACGTTACCTTTGTTGATTAAGGAAGACATTATAAATTTCAACAAAAAAAATGAACCGGATAAAAACCGGTTATTTTAAAAGTTCTACAAAGGAAAAATATGGATTCAAACAGAGACCAGATTATCAAAACATATGCCGACCATGTGTATCCCGGAAAAGTAAAGTTTTATCAAAAATACGATATTACTCTGGTACCCGGAGAACGAAAAGGATGTAAAATAAATGACATCAATGGGAAATCATTTTATAATTGTCATTGCAATGGAGGGGTCTTTAATCTGGGCCACCGGAACAAAGAAATTATAAATGCCGTTACCCGGGCAATGGATATGTATGACATAGGGAATCATCACCTCGTCAGTAAACCCAAGGCCCTTTTGGGCCGAATGATTGCCGCATCTATGCCCCAGGGGTTAAACCAGGTGGTATACGGGGTGAGCGGAGGCGAAGCTATTGACCTTGCCATCAAACTTGCCAGGGGTATCACTCAAAAAGAAGACATTATATCGGTTATAGGTTGCTACCATGGGCATACAGGATTTGCCCTTGCTACCGGAGATGCCAAATTCAAGGAGAAATTCAAACCGGTTCCCCCCGGGTTTAAGCAGGTTCGGTTCAACAGTGCTGAAGAGATGGAAAAGGCTGTGGGTCCCAATACAGCGGCCGTGATTATAGAAACCATTCCTGCCACCCTGGGAATTGTCACCCCGGATAGCACCTATTTAAAAACAGTTAAAGAAATCTGCGAGAAAAATGGTGCCCTTCTGATCGTGGATGAAGTTCAGACGGGGTTTGGAAGGACAGGCAAATTTTGGGGATTTGAACATTACGATGTCAAGCCTGATATGGTTGTTATGGGCAAAGGAATGAGCGGAGGGATCTATCCCATAAGCGCCACGGTCTATGATGAAGCGTATAGGGATTTTTTCATGGAAGATCCGTTTATTCATATTTCAACCTATGGGGGAAGTGAAATCGGGTGTTTTGCTGCAATGCGGGTAATGGAAATTTCCCAGGAAAAGTCGTTTTTGGATCATGTGCGCGTCCTGGGTGAACACTTCACCAGAAAACTTGGACAGCTGGGGGACAAATACCCGGATCTGGGATTAAAGGTCAGGGGAAAAGGCCTGATGATGGGAATGGAATTTAAGGATGAAACGACGGCATTGTTCCTGATCAAACTTTTTTTTGACAACGGCCTGTATGTTGTCTATTCAGGCAATGATCCCAAAGTAATCCAATTTTTACCCGTACTCACGATTTCGACCACTGAGGCGGATGAGATTCTGACCCTAGTGGGAACCTCTTTTAAAGCAATGTCAGGGTAATCGGCAAAGGCCCTCAAACGCCAAGGAGCCAAATGGAAGTTGATATTCAATTGTTAACCCGGTTTGAACGCGAATTAATCCCCCATGATTTGTCCCGGTCTTCTGTGCCGGCAAAAATCATCGGGTTTGGTGAAATATCCGCTATTTTTCAATTAGGACAAGACCCGGATCTCATCTACAAAAGACTCCCGCTTTTTCCGGATGTTCAAACTGCCGAAGCCTACAAACATATGTATTTTGAATATTGTGCATTGTTAAGGCGAACCGGCATCAATCTGCCCTGGGATGATGTCGTTATTATTAAACTCCCGGACCGTCCCGTTGTGATTTATTTTGCCCAGCAGCGGTTTGATGAATCCCTTTTTTGTCACTATCTGATTAATACCCTTGATAAACCGGAAAGGGATGAAATGCTGGCACAAATCATGGCCGCTTTAACCGGAATCTGGGGGTTTAATGAAGATCACAAACCCCGGCTTGAGATTGCTGTTGACAGCCAGCTTTCAAATTGGGTGTGGCTGAATGAAAATGGCGCTCAAAAATTATACCTGGTGGATACCTCAACCCCTTTTCTTCGGAAAAACGGGATTGAACAGCTGGATGTGGGCCTGCTTTTGCAAAGCGCACCTTCCTACATCCGCTGGCTGATACGGCTGCTGAATCTGGATGATGTCATTGAGCGGTATTATGATCATAGGAAGGTGTTAACCGATCTTATTGCAAATCTTTATAAGGAACAAAGATCGGATTTGATTCCCTGTTTTTTAAACCTTGTGAATCCTTATCTGGAAGACCCGCTTACTCAAAAAGAAATTGACCGGTATTACAAAGAGGACAAAATGATCTGGACACTGTTTTCAGCGCTCCGGAAATTGGACCGATTTATCAGTGTCAACCTGCTGGGAAAACGGTATGAATTTATTCTTCCCGGGACTGTTAAACGATGAGGGTTCTATCAGTAAAAAACAACATAAGAGGAGGTGAAAAAATATCCGATGTGTGACACCTTTGTAGCTGTTTCAGGGGCCACCCGGGACAAATCCGTGATCTTTGGCAAAAATTCAGATCGGGCACCCAATGAAGCCCAGTGTCTTGAATATTATCCGTCTGAAAAGTTTACTAAAAATCAGTCATTGGACTGC
>Ga0208900_1000567_pt1 | contig 22918 bp, 22 predicted proteins | sample AntAceMetag02UKK_FD_184763 | JGI IMG/M metagenome (GOLD analysis project Ga0208900, IMG submission 184763) | Saline lake microbial communities from Ace Lake, Antarctica - Antarctic Ace Lake Metagenome 02UKK (SPAdes) (version 2) | ecosystem: Environmental > Aquatic > Non-marine Saline and... | reverse complement strand
CCCGATAAAGGTTTTGATTACCTTAACATTGGGAATTTCATTGCCGGGAACTTCCATAATATCCTTATCCAAAACAATAAAATCGGCGAGCTTACCGGGTTCAAGACTGCCTTTTTCGTTTTCTTCAAAGGCGGCTTTTGCAGCCCATATTGTCATCCCTTTTAGGGCTTCTTTGCGCGAAAGTGCATTTTCCACCTGGAAACCATTTTCCGGCCATCCCTTTAAATCTTTGCGAACTACCGCGGCATAAAAAGTATATATCGGGTTTATGTTTTCGATGGGGAAGTCGGTGCCCAGGGGAATCCATCCGGTTTGCTTTAAAAGTTCTTTATAAGCATAAGCACCTTTAATGCGATCGGCACCAACCCTGTCTTCGGCCCAGTACATATCCGAGGTGGCATGTGTTGGTTGTGAGGAGGGAACAATACTATATTTATTGAACATGGTAAAATCTTCGGGGGCGATAATTTGCACGTGCTCAATGCGCCAGCGCTTGTCGTTTTTGCCTTTTAAAAACTCTCCATAAATCTGCAGCATCATGCGGTTGGCCGAATCGCCAATGGCGTGCGTGTTTATTTGGTATCCTTTATCGAGGGCAGTTTTGCAAATATCACGTATCGAATCCGGCGTTCTTAAAACCAGCCCTGAGTTATGGGGATCGTCGCTGTATGGTTCCAGCAATTTAGCGCCGCGTGAGCCCAGTGCCCCGTCAGCATAAAGTTTTATAGATTGGATGTTGAGGTTCGCGGTTTTGTAGGGGCCATTTTCCACGTAAATCTCAAAGTTTTCGATAGTGGGTGAAAGCATAACATACATCCGCATTTGCAATTCGCCTTTTTGTTGCAAAGAATCAATAACTTTTATCTCACGGGTTTCAAGACCTGCATCGTGAACGCTGGTTAGTCCTACAGCAAAACAATTTTTTTGGGCGGCTAACAATGCTTCGGTAAGTTGTGTAGCATCGGATGAGGGAATAATGGCTGTTACCAATTCGATGGCATTATCTATTAAAACACCTGTAGGGTTTCCATTTTCAATGATTACATCACCACCTTCAATTTTAGTTTTATTTGTGATAGATGCAAGTTCGAGTGCTTTGTTGTTTACAAGTGCAGCATGGCCATCAATGCGGGTGAGGATTACCGGGTTATCGGGGAAAAGTTCGTCAAGCTTTTCTTTTGTGGGGAACACTTTTTTGGGCCAGTCATTTTGATCCCAGCCCCGGCCTTCGATCCAAAATGTGGATGGAAATTTATTATGATGGGCTTTCATTCTCTCTATCACTTCTTCGTAAGATTCTGTTCCTGTCAGGTCAGCACGTTTTAGTAAACCGGTTCCATAACCCAGAAAATGACAGTGGGCATCAATAAAACCCGGATAAACAGATTTGCCGTCAGCATCGAGAATCCTGTCGGCATTATACTTTGCTAAAATTTCTGTCGAAGTTCCCACGGCCAGTATTTTACCATCCTTAACGGCCATTGCTTCGGCCATATCAAATTGATTATTTACAGTATAAATGTTCGCGTTTTTAATAATAAGATCAGATTTTTCCATGGTGTTACAAGCAGTTAAATAAATGAATAATGCGAGCGCTATAATTCGAAATATGTTTTGCATAATGCCGGGCTTAAAAATGAATAATTTAGACGTTTGCAAAACTAAACAAGATGCTGGGTTTGGAGAAGAAATGAAAGAAATATCTTTTGATTATTTTTCACGGACGATAGTGGGAAAAAATGCTTATCCACGGTTTGGCGGCTTAGGGGTTTTTACCTCCAATTCAAGCATGATTTCTCCATTTTCTATCAATCTCACAAAATACAATTCATCCTTATATTCGGTAGCATCAAAGCTAAATTTCATCTTATGGATTCCGGGGGGACAAGCTTCATTTTTGAATAATTCCCTAACAGCAATATCGTTTTTATCAAACATGGCTATTATCACTTCACTTTTGTGGAAGAGGCTATATGATAATTCTCCGCCCATTTTAACCTTAAATGTGTAGTTAGTCGAATAGTAATTTCTTTTATAGTCATCTTCGGATGGGGGAGTGGGTGGCTTTTCTCCGCGAGCGTTGGCAACAAAACATATCAGATCATTAACAAGTGTCGTGTCAAATCCAACAATATTTTCAATGCTAATATCTCCTTGCAATGCCCAAATTGCTGTTTGAGATTCAATGTTAAAAAGTTGATCGTTAAATATTTTTTCGCAAAGTGCTGCTAAACTTGTATCGGCTTTTGGGCCATAAGTGTAGAATGTGCTTGCATTAGGTGCCATGTCAAAACGCTCCATACACATAGCATGTAAGGGTTTTACTTTTGATTCGTTCGGTGCCAATGATATTGATTCCCTTTGGGTAACAACAAAATCCTGGAAAGCTTCATCCTCAGCTTCCATGATTTGGCCGGGATCAATTTGAATTGTTTTTGTTTTGGTCGAATTGTTTTGAATTTCCAGTAATAGAGGGGTGTGATAATGACTACTCTTTGGGTTTCCACTGATTTTGAATTTCACATCTCTATCGTGTGATGCGTTTGAAAGGTTGGTTACTTGCGCGGGCAGTGAAAACTGCACACAGAAAAAAATCGTTGTTAACAAATCTCTATTTCTCATAATTGCTGATTTTGGTTAATAAATGAAGAGCAAAAAGGAGTAAAGACTTATCTCATACGAAAGCTTTGGTTTTTTTTGAATGATGATGAAATTAAACGCTTCAAGGAGAATCATATTTCATAAGATCTCATTTTTTTGGATGGGTAAATTAAAAAGATTAGCGCAAACTTCGCAAATACAGGTAAAGGGCCACAACCCCAAAAATTATATTGGGCAGCCAGGCGGCCAGCCCCGGCGATAAGTTTCCTGACACGGCAAAAACTGTGGATATTTGCATGATAAGGATAAAAAGAAACGCGAGCGCAATCCCTACGCCCAAGTGTAAACCAATGCCACCCCTAACTTTTTTTGAAGATATGGCAACACCAATTATTGTCATTATCAAGGTTGCAAAAGGAAAAGCAACACGTTTATGTTTTTCAACTTCAAAATCCAGGATGTTGGGGTTGCCTTTCATTTTTTGCTCCGCTATGTAATCCCTTATCTCAAAATAATTCATTTCTTCAAACACTTCCTTTTTTATAAATAAATCGGAAGGCCTTAGATTTATCAGGGTGTCAAGTTGAGCTCCCTTGCGCAAAGTTTCACCCTTGCTGCTTATTTCGCGGATGTAGTAGTTGAAGATATTCCATTTGCCGGTGGCCGTGTCGTACACCATTTTTGCAGAGTTTAATTTGTAAACTAAGCTGCGATTTTCGTCAAATTTCTCCAACGAAAACTTTACACCGGTGTTGGTAAAAGCATTGTACGACTCCACGTAAGCAAAAGTGCCGGGAGAAATTTGCAGGTGAATGTGTTGATCTTTATTCTTGGTGAGTTTTTCGATGTACTGATCCTTAAATTCCCGGCTGCTGATATTCGCGGTAGGTATAACAAAATTGGCCAGTAAAAACGACATGATGGTGAGCGTTAAAGCAGATAAAAAATATGGATACAGCAAGCGGTTAAAACTTACACCACTACTTAGGATGGCAATAATCTCGGTATTCATGGCCAACTTAGAGGTAAAAAAGATTACTGCAATAAATGTAAACAGGTAGCTAAAAGTATTGATGAACATCGGGATAAAGTTCATGTAATACTGGAAAACGATTTTGTTAAAAGGGGCATCATTTTCAATAAAGTCGTCAACTTTTTCTGATACATCAAAAACAATGATAATTACGGAGAGTAAAGCAATGGAATAAAAAAATGTTCCAAGAAACTTTTTTATAATGTACCAATCGATTTTTTTTAGCATCATTCTCAGCTATATCAATTTACTATGTGCCCAACTTTTTAACCCGAAAAACGTGCAAGATACAATTTTCGCTTTTTAAAAAATTCATCCTGCCTGTCTTAACAAAAACCCTGATGGTATCATGCTGGTATGCATAATAAAAACAATTGTAGAAGAATAAAAGCGCAACAGTTTTTAATTTTTGCTTTTGTTTACGCGATATCGAAAAACGTATTTAAAAGGAAGTGTGTCCCAATAATCAACCATCCAAAATTGTACGCCACTTTCAATCAGTCTTTCGGTGATGTCCCCCCTGAATTCATCTACAGCAATTTTAGCTTCACATTCTTTGTTTTCGGTATCTACATAGATGTCGAAAGCTGTGGTGAATAATTTTTTCAGGGAATCTGCAACTTTCGTTGTTTCTGTATCCATTGTATTAGTTATTTAAAAATGGCTGCAAAAATAATTGGATCAATGAAATTAAGCTTTAAAAAATGTATTAATTTTTCTTTAATATTTTCCAATTCCTCAAAATAGTTTTTTGAGCATTGTTGTCAACCGTACTTCTTTTCAGGTCAGTTAACTAATTTGGTAGTCTTTAATTAGTAGTCCGGCAGAAAGATTCAAACGTATTGTCAATTTACGAATCATTTCAACAGTCAGTTTTCGTCGTTTATTGAGAATCTCAGAAACACGATTTTTTCCACCGAATTCATTAACCAGGTCAACTTGTTTGAGTTGCATTTCTTCCATTCTAATTTTGATAGCTTCAATCGGGTCTGGAGCTTCAATAGGGTAATATTTATTTTCATATTCGTCGATGATTAAGCCAAGTATGTCAGCTTCATCACTTTCAGGAGTACCGATTTGAGCATCAAAAATTTCCTCAAGTCTATTTAAAGCCTGTTGATAGTCTTCCTCTGTTTTAATTGGTCTAATATTCATGTCAAATTTTTTAGATAGTGTCTGCGTCAATTTTATCGTATTCTGAATGAGTTCCGATAAAACGAATAAATCCCCATTGTTTTTCAAAATTGAATTTCACAACCAGCCTGTAAGCGTTTCCCTTGATATTAAAAACAATTCGTCCATTTTTCAAAATACTTGCGTTTGCATAAGTCTGTTTTACGTCATTTGGAGATTTCCAATCAGAATTCATTGCCATGTCATACCAGGTTTTTAGGTATTGCTCTGAGTCTGCATGTTTCTCCCAATAAATCCTTAGCGTACTTTTAGCAAATATTCTATTCATATAAAGTTATTCTGGTGCAAAGATAATTTAATATTCCCAATACGGGAACATTTCAATTCTTTTTTCAGTATGATTTGCTGATGGTGGTTTGTTCATTTTTAATTTAGCTAATTTAATTTTGAAATCTCGTGTAATACCACTTGTTTGCCCCCTTCCCGAACAAAGAAATCAGATTTATTCCGGGCTAAATATTTAAAAATTCTATTTGTACTTGAAACCTCATTATAAAGATATTCTGCTATACGTTCATAGCCACGCCAGTCCGAAACCAATTTGCTTGACATTTTATAATTCCTACCAAACCAGCCAGATTCCTCATCATTAAAACTTGTAATTTTTTTTGTCTATTTTAATATTTCATTCATTTAATCGTGTTTCAATGTCCATACTTTGATGTAGGATTCTTATAATTTCAATTTCTTTATGCTGCTGGTTAATTATATAGAAAATGAAATGCGATTTTATTCGGGAACGGAAATATCCTTTTCTCACTTCATCATAGTCAATTCCAGATTTTGGGTTTTCAGCGAGATATTCTATTTCATCCATTATCAAGTTGAAATATCTGTTAGCTTGTTCAATCGACCAAATTTTAAATGTGTAGAGCCAAATATTTTCAATATCCCGGCTTGCTTCCCGACTGATTTTAAATTTCATGATTCAGCCAAGTGCTCTTGATGAAGTTTTTTTAAAAAAATTGTCCGGTCAAAATCTTTTAGAAAACCCGACTTTTCACCTTTTTTCAATTCTTTTATAAGTTCCGCTTTTTTAGATTCTTCGTGTTCAAACATTCTCAAAGCAGCCCTCACAACTTCACTTGCAGAAGAATATTTGCCTGTATTAACTTGCTGATTTATGAAGTTATTAAAATAATCGCCTATCAAAATTGATGTGTTTTTAGCCATAACTTATTAATTTACCACAAAGATACCAATACTTGGTATTGTTTAAAATAAAACTTTCGTGAAAAGAAAAAACCTTCCGCCAATGACGAAAGGTTTTTTATTGAATACAAGATTGTACTACCAATTTTGCAGAACTTTATTTACTAAAATAATTATTCATAATAAGTTCTCAGCTGGCAGTGGGCAGTTTCTCGTTACTGTGAACTGAAGGCTGTGAACTGAAGGCTGTGAACTGAAGGCTGTGAACTGAAGACTTATTAAAAGTTGTGCTTATTAATCGAGTTGGGGGCCGGCGGCTACCAGTGCTTTACCTTTTTCGTTGTCGGTGTATTTTACGAAGTTTTTGATAAAACGGGTGCCTAAGTCCTTAGCCCTCTTTTTCCACTCGGCGGCATCTTGGTATGTATCGCGTGGATCAAGAATATGCGTATCAACGCCTTTCAATTCGGTGGGAATTTCCAAGTTGAAAATGGGCAGGTTTTTAGTGGGGGCAGCCTCGATAGAACCATCAAGGATAGCAGTAATAATACCGCGTGTATCTTTAATAGAAATACGTTTCCCGGTTCCATTCCATCCCGTGTTTACCAAATAGGCTTCAGCTCCATGCTGTTCCATTTTTTTAACTAATTCCTCACCGTATTTAGTTGGGTGAAGCGAAAGGAAAGCGGCTCCAAAACAAGCTGAAAATGTTGGCTGTGGAGTAGTAACGCCAAGCTCTGTACCCGCTAATTTTGCTGTAAACCCACTCAGGAAATGGTATTGGGTTTGCTCCGGGGTAAGTTTTGCAACCGGGGGCATTACACCAAAAGCATCGGCAGTTAAGAAAATTACTTTTGTGGCGTGGCCAGCTTTTGAAACCGGCCTTACAATGTTTTCGATATGGTAAATTGGGTACGAAACGCGGGTGTTTGCAGTTGTAGAACCATCGGTAAAGTCGATTTTACCGTTCTCGTTAACGGTTACATTTTCGAGCAAGGCGTTGCGTTTGATAGCGCTGTAAATTTCGGGTTCAGCATTTTTATCCAGGTCGATGGTTTTTGCATAGCACCCACCTTCAAAGTTGAAGATACCGTCATCGTCCCAGCCATGCTCGTCATCGCCAATTAACTGGCGGTTTGGATCGGTTGAAAGAGTAGTTTTACCCGTACCTGACAGACCAAAGAAAATAGCAACATCACCTTTTTTACCCACGTTGGCCGAACAGTGCATTGCAGCCATACCTTTTAATGGCAAATAGTAATTCATCATGGCAAATAAACCTTTTTTCATTTCGCCACCATACCAGCTTCCACCAACTACATGCATTCTTTCAGTTAAATTAAAAACAGTGTAAACTTCCGAATGTAAACCGTGTTCTTTCCATTTTGGGTTGGTAGTTTTTGATGCGTTAATCGAAACGAAATCAGGCTCACCATAATTGGCCAATTCTTCTTCGCTAGGACGGATGAACATGTTTTTTACAAAATGCGCCTGCCAGGCAACTTCCATGATGAAACGTACTTTTAAGCGAGAGTCAGGATTCGCACCACAAAAAGTATCCATCACAAACAATCTTTTCCCTGAAAGTTGTTTTACGGAATTTTCTTTAAGATCGTTCCAAACTTCAGTTGAGGTTGGTTTATTATCGTTTGGCGAATCAGGAGTGTTCCACCAGATGGTATCTTTGGTGGTGTCATCTTTTACGATGTATTTATCCTTGGGCGAACGGCCTGTAAAAATACCGGTCATCACATTAATAGTGTCTAATTCTGATAGCTGACTTTTTTCAAAGCCTTCTAATCCTGATTTTGTTTCTTCTGCGAAAAGAACTTCGTAAGATGGATTGTGAAGGATTTCTTTTACGTCAACAATTCCGTACTTTTTTAAATCTAAATTTGCCATACCTATCTAATAATTAACATTATATAACAATAACTTATTTCTTAAAATCAATATGCAAAAATAGACTTTTTTTTTCTGTCTCGAATTATCGCCAATACATTTACCCCTTTTACATACCAACAAACGCTCTATTAACAAATAATTCGGAATACATGTTAATACTCCGCAAAGAAATATGTTATCTTTGCTAACCAAAACCCAAGAATTTCTCTCATGCATAACTAATAATAAATAATACATCATCAACATGAAACATAAATTACATTTTGACGAAGATCATCAGGTTTTGGTTCAATCCATTATCGGAGAATTTTCGACAGACGAAACAAAGCAGTTTGGTTCGCTTTACAACCAATCTCTTGACGGTAAGCCTTACAGGCAACTTATCGTTGATTTAAGGGAAGCCGGAAAGATGGAAAACCGTGATACCAGATCCATTACCAATGAAATGCTAAATGCCGCAAAATTTACTGACGTTGCTTTTGTAGGAGCAAGTTCAGCAGTACGTATGATTGCTAAAGTTTTGATGAAGCTTGGTTCGCTAAAAGCCGATTCAACTTTTGTAAAAGACACAAATGAAGCAGTAACCTGGCTCAAAAATAGGAGGAAATAAGGATGAGTGAACAATACAATATCGAAAAATTTAAAGAACGCATCGAACGCATCGAAAATGTGTTGGCATCGGTGGCTGCCGGCGATATGGATGCCCGAATAGAATCGCAAACAGAAGACGACCTGAGTGGAGTAGAAGCAGCCCTTGACCTGCTTATCGATGACCTGACAGACGAACTTCGTCAGCGCGACATCATGCAAAAGGAATCGGATGAAAAGCTGTCCAAAATTCAGGAACAGCAAAAAACCATTATGCAGCAGCAGGAAGACCTGTTAGAACTTTCAAGCCCGGTATCCAAAGTTTGGGATAACATTTTGATCCTTCCGGTTATCGGAACACTCGATAGTCAACGCACACAGATTATGATGGAAAACCTGTTGCAAAAAATTGTAGATACGGGTTGCACCATGGCCATTTTAGACATAACAGGCGTACCCACGGTAGATACTCAGGTTGCAAACCACTTGCTGAAAACTGTAACTTCAGCACGCTTGCTTGGTGCAGAGTGTATTTTATCCGGTATCAGCCCTGCAATTGCCCAAACTATTGTTCATTTAGGTATCGATTTGTCGATTATACGAACAAAAGCCACCCTGCAGGATGCAATGATTTTTGCTATAAGACAAAACAAACAATCTGATGATGCAAGGTTGCGCAGACAACTTGCCGATTCTAATGAAAACCATGAATAGATGAATACTGAAATGCACGATAAAAGAATTCCAATCATTAAAATCAAAGATTTTTTGATTGTCTCGATTCAGGTGGATATGCACGATAAACTCGCCATAGCATTGCAATCTCAAATTCTGGACGCGATTGGAAAAACCGGCGCTAAAGGTGTGTTAATAGATATTTCAGTTCTTGAAATGGTTGACTCATTTATAGGCCGGATGCTTTCAGGTATGGCATCTATGGCTTCGATAATGGATGCGGCTGTTGTGATTGTTGGAATGCAACCTGCTGTTGCAATTACTTTAGTAGAACTTGGGTTGGAAATGCCTGGTGTTGACACAGCCCTAAACATGGAAAAAGGCATTGATATGCTTGAAAAAAGACTTAGGGAACAAAAACTTGAATTGTAACAACGCTAATAATGACGCAGCCAATTATTTTTGATAATCAATGGGAACGTCTTGGAAAGCATCCACTTGAAACAGAGTACGACATTGTTAAGATAAGGCAACTAATCCGACAGCACGCCAAATCCCTGACCATGGGAATTGTTGACCAAACCCGAATAACCACCGCAGTTAGTGAGCTACTTAGAAATATGTACAATTATGCCGGAGGTGGAGAGGTAATTGTCGATACAGGAATCGTTGAAAACCACAAGGCATTAATTATAACCTTTATTGACCACGGACCTGGAATAGCCGACCTCGGCCTGGCAATGAGCGATGGATATACTTCGGGCATGGGCATGGGTTACGGCCTGCCTGGGGCTAAACGACTTGTTGACCATTTTGAAATTCAATCAACTATAAATGAAGGTACTATTGTAAGGGTAATGAAATGGAAATAAAACGCGATCATATCCTCAGCTTAGAAATTGAAAACGAATCAGACGTAGGGGTTTGTAGGAGAAAAGCTGTAAACACCGCCGTAAAAATGGGTTTCGATGAAGTGAAGACCGGAGAAATAGCCATTTTAGTTTCAGAGCTGGTTACGAACGTACTCAAGCATGGAGGCGGAAAAGGGAAAATTGTAATATGCCAACTGGAAGATAATAACAATAAAAAAGCTATCGAGTTTTGGTGCTGTGATTCCGGTAATGGAATCTCAAATATAAAAAATGCTATTCAAGACGGCTACTCCGAAAAAAGTACGCTGGGCCTCGGGCTGGGTACCATACAAAGGTTTTCCGATGAACTGGAAATAAACCCTGTTTCCTCTGCCAAAGTCAAAGAAATATTTTCCATAGAGAACCACGATTTTAAAACTTGTATTCGTTGCCTTAAATGGGTTCCTGCCAAAATTTGGATAGGTTTAAACCATAAACTCCTCCCCGGGGCGGCCTCTCGCCCTAAGCCCGGCGAACAGGTTAACGGCGATGCCTTTTTAATAAATCACACCGGCCCCGACACAACCATTATTTCGGTAATAGATGGTTTGGGTCACGGAAGCCAGGCACATATAGCATCACATCTTGCCAAAGAACAATTATTACTTAAACAGGATTTACCTGTTGATGAACTCATAAAATTTGTTCATAATTCCATACGTGGAACAAGAGGTGTAACCATTGCTTTGGCCCTGGTAAACACCCGGATAAATAAAATGTCCTTTTGTGGTATTGGAAATATCGAAGGCTATATTATGACCCCACAAGGCAAAATAAACCTTTTATCTTATGGCGGAATTTGTGGGCATAACATGCGAACCCCACGTGTATTCGAAAATAATTTCAGGCCCGGCGATTCAGTTTGTTTCTATTCTGATGGCATAACTACCCGTTGGAGCCCCGAAGACATAGATTGGAGCAAACCGCCACAAACAAATACCGAACTAATTCTTAATCAATACTCAAGACCCAATGACGACGCTACCGTTCTTATCGTCCGTTACGCTTCATGATGTAGGCGAAATACAGGTTCAATTTGAATCAGATGTAGTAAGAGCCCGCAACCTGGGATCCCTGCTTGCACGTGAGTTACAGTTCGACAATACCACTTGCATCAGGATAGGGACTACAGTTTCGGAGTTAAGCCGTAATATTATTGAACATGCACAAGGGGGTACTATAGAGTTTTCTATTGCTGAACGAAAAAATGAATCTGATGGCGCTGTTATTGTTTTTTCTGATAATGGTCCCGGTATAAAAGACCTTGAAATAATCAAGTCGGGTAAATATCACTCTAAAACCGGAATGGGTGTTGGATTGAGTGGTTCACAACGATTAATGGACGATTTTCATATCCAATCGGAAATAGGAAAAGGAACAACAATTACCGCCGCCAAATGGTTGCCGGGATTTTCTATTTCTCTTGATAAAAAGAAAATCCTAAGCATTCAAAATGCTTTTAAAAAAACCATCGAACGTGGCGATGCCAGCATGGTCGATACCATCAACTCGCAGAATAACGAACTTTTGTTTTTGCTCAAGCAATTGCAGGAAAGAAACAACCAGATTGAAACCATCAATCATGAATTAGAAGAAACAAACCGTGGTGTAGTTGCCCTGAACCGGGAACTGGAAGATAAAGCTGCAGCCATCGAAATCGCGAAGCTGGAAGCCGAGAAGGCTAACAGGGCCAAGAGCGAATTCTTAGCTAACATGAGCCACGAAATTCGCACTCCGATGAATGGCATTATCGGTATGCTGGAGTTGGTTTTGCCTACAGACCTAAGCCAGGAACAATATCAATTCCTCAAAATGGCCAAAGACAGTGCCGATGTACTCCTTAGCCTTTTAAATGACATTCTTGATTTTTCAAAAATTGAGGCCGGTCAGTTGGAATTAGAAAAAATTGACTACAACGTGCGGGAAATCATCGAAGGTGTAGCAGATGTTGTAGTACACAAAGTTGAGGACAAAGGCATCGAATTAAACCTTAGGTTAAAGCAGGAAGTGCCGAAGTATCTTATTGGTGATCCTGGTCGCCTGCGGCAGGTTGTTCTCAACCTTGTAGGAAATGCACTCAAATTTACCGAAGAAGGTGAAATAATTATTACTGTTAATAACAACTCTGCTAATGTAAGTAAAGAGTATCCGCTTGCTAAAGATGAACTAGAACTTTTGTTTGAAATTTCAGATACTGGAATTGGAATTCCTGAAAATCGGCAGCAGGCCATTTTCGAAAGCTTTTCGCAAGCCGATGCCACTACCACCCGAAAATTTGGTGGAACAGGACTTGGGCTAACAATTTGCAAAAATCTGGTGAGAATGATGAATGGTGAAATATGGGTGAAGAGCCGGGTTGACGAAGGAAGTACATTCTACTTTACTGCAAGATTTAAACAATCAGAAAAAAACAGTGAAGAAGATATAAAAATCCCTGAAAAAATTGCCGGGTTAAACGTCTTAGTAGTTGATGATAATGAGACTAACCGAATAATACTTCTCGAAACTTTACTATCATTTGGATTTCATGCTGATCTCTTTGAAAACGGCAAGGATGCCCTTCTGGCTTTTGATACCCAAAATTACGGCGCTTATGATTTGATAATTTCAGATTTCCAAATGCCTGAAATGAGTGGCTTTGAATTTATTAAAGCTATACGTAAAAAAAGTAAAATTCCGGCAGTTGTTTTAACTTCTGTAGGTGATTGGGGTGATAGAAGTATTTTTAAAGAACTCGGAAATATTGCCTACCTCACCAAACCAGTTAAGCAATCTGTCCTGTTCGATAACATTGTAAGTGTAATGGGAATTTCTGATTTTAAAACCACGAATTTTAAGGAAAGAAAAAAAGAAACCAACCTGTTACAATTGCAGGCATTGCCTGAAAGTACCCGAATTCTCCTGGTTGAAGACAATTTTATAAACCAACGTGTTGCTACTGCTTTGATACAGAAAACAGGTATCAGGATTGATGTAGCAAATGATGGGATTGAAGCCCTTGAAGCACTTCAAAATGCTGAATATTCTTTAGTGTTTATGGACGTTCAAATGCCAAGAATGGATGGGTTTGTGGCTACCCGTGAAATTCGCGAAACACTTAATAAAAAAGACCTCCCTATTGTGGCCATGACCGCCAATGCCATGAAAGGTGATAAGGAAAAATGCCTCGCTGTCGGGATGAACGATTACATTTCCAAACCAATAAAACCGGCTGAATTGTATGGCATTCTTGAAAGCTGGATACTAAAGAAGTAATGTCTCTTTATAAATGCTCTAAGTTTTTGGTGTTTATCTGAATAGTCAACATCTAATAATTCGGTCAACTGATTTTCAAATTCTTTTACTTTTTGATTTATCCCCAAATAATCATCACGTGTCATTTGTTTCTCATAAGAAATAGTTTCTTAAAAAAGCTGTTTTAACTTTGGTGTCCAGGTTCAATCGAAAGCGTCTTCAAAAATTTTTAACTCCCTTATTATGTGTGCAAGGCATAATTGTTGTTTCAACCCTGCATTCTCTTGAAGCAGACTATCATAATCTCTTTTGGATATCGTAATTGTCTTTTCGATCTTTCAACGAACAATCATTTATTGAATTAGCTTTCTATTATTATCAAAAATTTATTAATATTTTATTGATAACTAAATTTGCTGCTGAGTAGAAACTAAACTTGATGTTTTATTTGGAGTTAAATTGTAGAAATCTAATAACATAGCCTACATCTTACTTGAAGTTAAACATCTTACACCATTGGGTTTATCTGAATATTCTCAGTTGGCTGGCTATTTACAGGTAGCGAAATACATAAAACTTGGAGTTTTGTTCATTGTCCTTAAATCAAAATCAACTTCACCTTTATCGAATGACTTTCATGAAATCATTAGAACTAATAATCTTCCCATGGAATGGGAAATTTTGATAGACAAAAATAAAGATGCACGTGATTTTAAGACTGGAATTTGTTATTATGTTCCCAATAGTGGAATTGAATGGATTGACACGAAAGAAATAAACGGCATATATTGTTTTGAATAACTTGCGAAAATAATCAACAACGCTTTTTATTAAGAAAGAAGGAGCAGGTTTCTAAAATTGCTGAATCAGCTAAAATTCCTTTGAGTACTCCATAGAAGAAGAATCATGCCGTGAATGAAAAGCTTGGAATTCCGGAATTGAAAAGTATAACCTAAATCCCAATCCAAACTTAATTATTGCAGGCTGTAAGATAATCCTATTGTCCTATGTTTCAGGTATGTTTCGCTAATTATCAAATAAATTATCAATAAAAATAATTTTCTATTTGTTTTTTTGAAAAACATCACATTATATTTGCCCGCCCGTTTTGCACGCCATTGTGAATTAGGGCAATATCAAGCAGACACTAACAATCATATTTTATCTGGCAAATGATACAAAAAAGGGTAATTAAAAATATTGACAACATCTCTGATGAGATAAAAGAGGCCATTCGTGAAAAATATCCTGATGGATGGCAAAATGTGGTAATGCGCATTAATAAAGCCGATCAGAGTTTTTTCCATGCCATTACGGTCGAAACCGAAGATACTTCCTACATGATAAAAGTTAACGTTAAAGTAGATTCGATTGAAGAACTCGAAAGGCTCGAAAACCAGGATGACGACGATGGCCACGATGATGATGACGATACCATTGCAGGCGGTGAAGAGGATATCAAGGATATGGACGAAGATGATTAAATAGCCAATGTTCCAAATGTAGCCTGGTCAGGTTATTTTCATATCCATCACAATTCCATCTTAATTTTTAAGTAGGCTTTGCTCTGTTAGCTGTTAGCAAAACCCACCTTGTTAAACTTTTCTAAAACTTATTGGTTTTGTTTCGGTGAGGGATAAACACTCTAATTTTGCATCTTCAAACCTTTGATAATATGCTTTGTATAGAAAGAAACTACACCGAACCGTATTTTAATATTGCTGCCGAAGAGTATGCTTTAAAGCAATTTGATGCTGATGTTTTTATGCTTTGGCGCAACGAGCCCTGCATTATCGTTGGAAAGCACCAAAACACCCTGGCCGAAATTAACCTTGATTATATTCGCGAAAACAACCTTCCGGTGGTAAGAAGAATTACCGGCGGAGGTACTGTTTTTCATGACCTCGGTAACCTGAATTTTACCTTTGTTAAAAATGGCAAGCCTGACGAACTTGTGAATTTCAGGAAATTTACCGAACCCATCCTTGAGGTACTGCAACAGATTGGCATAGATGCAAAGTTTGAAGGTAGGAACGATTTGACGATTAACGGAAGGAAGTTTTCGGGAAATGCAGAACATGTGCATAAAACCCGTGTTCTTCATCATGGTACTTTGCTCTTTTCGGCACAGCTTGGAAATCTCTCCAAGGCGCTTAATGTTGATCCTTCAAAATTTAGCGATAAAGCCGTGAAATCGGTAAGAAGTCGGGTTACGAATATCAGTGAGCATCTTCTCAACGATATGGATGTTTTGCAATTTAGAGATCGTATTCAGGAGCATATCAAAGCACAACATCCCGAAATGGAAATCATTAACTTTTCGGATGAGGATATTGAGAAAATAAATGAACTTGCCGAAACCAAATACAAAACATGGGAATGGAATTTTGGCTATTCACCAAAATATAATTTCCAAAAAAAGCTGAAAGCCAATGGCGGTAATATCGAGTTTAACTTAGATGTTAAAGATGGCATCATCGAAAATGCGAAAATTTTTGGCGATTATTTTAGCCTGCATGAAACTTCAGTAATTGAAAAATTACTTATTAATCAGCAGCACGATAAAGCTGCAATTGCTCATTGTTTAAAAGATATTGATATTGAACAGTACTTTAAAAACGTAACTAAGCAAGAGTTTATCAACGGTATGTTTTGAATCCAAATGTTTTCGGCCAATAACTAAAATGAAATAATAATCCAATTTATAAATTATCAAAATTAAACCATGACAAAAGAAGTGCTTTTCGGAAAACTCTGGGAGATTTATACAACCCAAAATCCATCGGTTAAAAAAGTATATAACCTCTTTCTCGATGAGGGAGAAACCGTTGAAAACGATCATATAGCTTTTCGCACCTTCGACGATCCACGCATCAATATTGATGTGTTGGCTAAGCCATTCCTTATGGCAGGCTACCACGAAAAGGGCGATTACCATTTTGAGGCTAAAAAACTTTATGCGAAACATTATGAACATAAAACCGACGAAAAAGCCCCGAGGGTTTTTATCAGTCAGCTCAAAACCGCTGAGTTTAGTAGTTTTTTGCAGGATACTGTAAAAGCTCTGGTGGATAAAATTGAAGTTGATTTATTAAATTCCAACGAATTGATTTTTAGTGGAAATACCTGGGGGCTGCCATCTTTTGAAGTTTACCGGCTCTTGCGCGATGAGTCGGAATATGCTGCCTGGCTTTATGTTTATGGTTTTTGTGCCAATCATTTTACGGTTAGTGTAAACTACCTCAAAAAACTCAATTCTGTTGAAAAGGTAAACGAATTCCTGAAAAAGAACGGTTACCTCATCAACGATTCGGGTGGCGAAATAAAAGGAACGCCCCTGGAACTTCTTGAGCAATCGAGTATAAAATCGGAGATTGTTGCCGTAGATTTTGAGGAAGGAGCCTTTGAAGTGCCCGGATGCTATTATGAGTTTGCAAGAAGATATCCCGACAGCAGCGGGAAATTATATCCTGGCTTTATAGCCAAATCGGCAGATAAGATTTTTGAGAGCACTGACTTTTACAAGAAAGATTAAAGGATTATATTTCTTACCAATGACATGTTTTTGCAAATGTGTGTATCTAAGGAGATTTCTTGCCGCAAGTGCGGCAGGAGAAATCTATTGTATTGAGCCAGGTTATTTCATAGCAAGTACTAAGGGTTCCTTCGTGTTCTAAGTGTCTTAGTGTTTTATTTCTTTTTCAATATGCTCTTGCAAGCCAAAATCCAGGGGGCGTTTTTTATCACCGGCCACGTAAACTGTTTGCGTGGGAAAGGCAAAATCGATACCTGCGGCATTAAATTGCTTAACGATTTCAAAGTTTATCTTTTCAGAAAAATCCATGTATTTCCAAAAATCAGGTGGATGATACCAGTAAAGCACCAGGATGTTGAGCGAATCGCTGTTAAGGTTATTAAAATAAACCCGTGGCGGGAGATCAGGTTTCATGCCTTCGTGATTATCCAATAAGTCTTTGATAATATCAATGCCTTCCTGGATTTTTTCGGGGGATGTGTCGTAGGTAAGCGTAACATTTGCAAGGCGTTTTATATAGGGGCGTTTGCCAATATTTTGGATGGTACGGTTGGCCAATTCTCCGTTTGGGATGGTAACCAAATGTCCATCCAAAGTCCTGATGCCGGTACTTCGTAAGCCAATCGATTCAACCGGTCCGTCGTGCCCGTCAACCACCACACGGTCGCCAATTTCAAAAGGTTTGTCGCCGGCAATAACGAACGAGCCAATAAAATGCTTGAGTGTGTCCTGTGCGGCAAGTGCTATGGCTAAACTTCCAATTCCCAGTCCGGCAATAATTGCGGTGATAGGTTTATTGGAAATAATTTGAATGATCTGAATTATTGCCAGGATAGCCACCGCGAGACGGATGCTTTTTTTAATAACCGGCACAAACATTTTGTTCACGCTGTGTTCGTTTTTCTCGATTAGTTTTTCAAACCAGATGCTTGGAATTTCGGCAAGCTGGTAAATAAAAAATCCAATACCAAGAACCATTATGATTTCTTTGGTGGTTGCAGCTATTTCGCTATAGGCCGCCGGGAATTGTACTATACTCAGGCCAAGGGCAAAGCCCAAAGTTACCAGCAATACCGAAACCGAATTTGCAATGGCAGTTAAAAATGCTGCATATATCGAATTGTCGGCTCTAATTTGTTTTCTTGAAATTTTCTTTATTATTTTTTTAATAAAAACGCCAATCAAGTATAAAACAATTATTACTACCGCCAGCGCAATAAGCCTTTCAAGGCTTGTGTCAATAATCAACCAATTTTTTAATATGCTTATCAGATTCATTTTTTTTGAATTTTAATGGGCAAAAATAATTGAATTTTGCGGTGTTGCACTAAGTTTCTTTTTTTGGTACTACTGCGATTTTAGTGGAAAGTATGTTTTTAGCTTCTCATTTTTTAATTAAAAATTGTTATTAGGATTCGCTCCTTTGGTTGATTTTTACCAATTACAAATGATTTCTGTCTTGCTTAACCCTGACAGAGTTTTATCCCGCACGTGCGGGACTGTCAGGGTTCAAAGAACAAATTTATGTGTCTTTGCCAACTGGATAGGAGAAATCAGCTATTAGCGAAAAAATCTGTTATATAAATATTTATTCTTCGGCCATCTTAAGTTCTATTTCATTTTTAATGCCTTCAAGCTCAAGGGTCAGGGGTTTAAGGTTCCAGATAAATGCCGAGTTTTCCCAATATTGGGTAATGTTGTTACTAACATCTCCTTCGCGGTATTTTATTTCGCGGAATTGGAGGCGCAGGTTCTCGAACTCAACACCTAAATCAGGGAAATCATTTACCGTTTTTCTTTCATTCAGTGCAACAATCAGTACCTCGAAGGCTTTTGATGTTGCGTTTGAAAAGCGTTCAAGCGAAGGACGAAGTCCAGAAAATTTTGGGTTTATCTTATAGGTTTTCGATGATGAGTCCATCGATTGTAGGGTGTTGATAAGGCGCATAATATACAATCTAATATTTAAGCCATGTACAATCACTCTTTCCTGGATTACCTCATTTTTTGTGGCATCAATCACATCATTTAATTGTTGAATATGATCGCGTATTTTTTGTTTTTCCGGGATTGTCAGGCTTTCTTTTTGATTTGTAATCACGGATTTCATTATTTTTTCGAAAAAATCCTTTTCAACATTGATGGCATTTGCAAGCGCCCCTGCAAACTTTTTACGTGCTTTTTCGGGCCATAATAAAAAAGAAACAAAAATTACAAGCAACACTGTCGAAAGTGTATATAAAATCCTTAGCCACACCAGGTTTGTATTATCGGGGTACAACAGGTAAAAAAGGCATACAATCATAAATGTAAGTGCTGTAACCATTGGAATCATCCTGTTGAGGTTGATAAACCACAGCATGAAAAAAAGACTTAAAAACAGGAAGATAAAAAAGACAAAATGGGCTACGGGAACAACCATCAAAAATACCATCGCCAGCAAGCTTCCCGCGATTGTTCCAATAAGCCGGTCTTTGCCGGCTTTGATGGTAACCCCGATATTTGGCCTAATGAGCAACACTGCAAAAAGTACCAGCCAATAGCCAAATTCGGGTTCGTAAAAAGCAGCATAAGCCGCTGTTGCACCAATTATTATTGATGATCTTACTCCAAACTTTACAGCCTGACTCGAAAACTTTAGATTTTTAGCGGCTTCTTTTAATTTTTTTAAAAAGGATTTAAATTTGTTGGAAACCGAAAAACTGACTACTTCAAATTCCGCATCCATTTTCATTCTTTGTAAATCGTCAATTAGCGTTTCAAGCGCCTTCACTGCATTGATTGCGGCTACCCAGGCCCGATGGGTTTCTTCATTTAAATCAGCTTTTAATTTTTCAGGAAATTCGTTGCCAATTTTTTCTATTTGTGTTTTAAGTTGTTGAAGTTTTATATCGCTTGGCTTTACGATATCCGGATCGTGCCGGGCAAGTAAGTAATTGATAATTTGATTTATTTGCTTGCCGCCGATAATCATTTTATTAAACAAATCCGAATCCCAGGCACTAACCCTGAATTGCCACAACAGAATTAAGTACTCATGGATTTTCCCCAGCCCGATATAAATATCAAGATACCTCGATTCGATATTTTTGTCATTACCGGTTTTTACATTGAAGAGCTGCCATAGTCTTCTAAAATCCCCAATTGACCGGCGCACATTATCGCTCATTTCCAGCGTGGTTTTCATCCCTGTTTCAGCATCGGGGTAGGCGGCGCGGATAGACTTGTTGTATTTGTTAAGGTTTGAATTAATGATGTCAATTTGCGCTTTCAAGCGCTTGCGTGGGCGGGTTGGCCACAAAATAAAATGGAGCGTATAAACCAGGGTGGTGGTCATTAAAAATAATCCGCTGAATTTGAGCCCTGACTCCAGTGTATTTGAAAAAGCCATTTCAACCACACTCAAGGCCAAAATTGAAATGGCAGGAAAATCAGGCACCACACGATTGCCAACCAGGAAAAATGTGGTGAATGAGGCAATGACCACGAAGCTTACCGCGAGCCAATTATTTTGTGAAATCAGCGAAACAGGTACAGAAACAATAATCATAATTATACCGGTAGCCAACATGGTAAAGCGCCTTTCGTTGATGGTAAAGCCTGCCTGCGACCTGCTGAAAAGCATCGACGAGATGGCGGCAAACATTGCCATGCCCGGAGTATGCCAAAACATTGCCAGGGAAATCAAAATGGCGATAAAGGTTTTTGTGCTGCGTTTGAGCGCCAGGTTGCCCGGATCAAATTTTTGATTTATTACTGATAAAGATTGTTGGATGCGTTGCATAATAATCACAATGATAGGCTGCAAAGTTAAATGAATGGAATTATTACTGTTTGCTTTAATGATTAATTTTGTTGCCCAATTCAAAACAGTCAATAGTATGAAATTTGGGATTCAAAAGGAAAGCCCACGCGGAATGTTGTATTTCCCAAAGTATTCGGTTTGGATATTTGTTATTGTATTTGCAGCCATATCGTTGATCTACAACTACGATGAAATCATTTTCCTTCCCGCCCAGAGTATTCACCTTTGGCGGCAGTGCGATTGTCTTTCGCAGGCTATGACCTATTACACTAATGGAACTTCATTTTTTGAACCAGCAGTTTACAACCTTGGCAGCGATGGCACCGGGAAGGCTGTAAGTGATTTTCCGGTAATTTTTTTTATCACTGCAAAAATCTGGAATATTACAGTACCCAACGAAAGTGTGATGAGGATAATTAATATGATCATTTTTTTGGCCGGAATGCTCGCGCTTTTTAAAACCGCTGAGAAAGTGTTGAAAGATTCATTCTTTGCCTTGTTCATCGTGATCCTGCTTTTTTCTTCCCCTTTCCTGGTTTATTATGCCAATAATTTTTTGATGGATGTGCCTGCTTTTTCTTTTGCCCTGATTGGATTTTACTATTTCATGCGTTTTTACTTTTCCAAAAAACGGCTTTACCTCTACCTTTTTGCTCTGAGTTTCGTAATTGCCGGCTTGCTCAAGATTTCATCATTGCTTGGATTTTTTGCAGTTTTTGGAATTTACTTTCTTGAAGTCATCGGTGTAAAATTTTCAACTGATCAAAAAATATTTCAAAATCCAATAAAACAAGTCATTCCTTTTGTTCTGGTTTTTATTATCCAGATAACGTGGTTTTTATGGGTCAGGCACTATAATGCCACCTACAACCAAGGTATTTTTTTAACCCATATCATTCCGGTATGGTCTTTAAGCGCCAGTGAAATCATGGAGGTTTTTCAGCATTTAAATGAGCATTTTAAATGGGATTATTTCCGTCCTGAAATTTCAGTTTTTATCATGCTGTTGTTTTTTGGAACACTCTTGTTTCGTAAATATGTAAATACTGCACTTCAAACCCTAAGCAACTTTTGGTAATGGGATCACTGGCTTTTTGTATGTTGTTTTTTCAATTGCTTAAAGTGCATGATTACTATATGATAAACTTGCTGATCGCGGTTCCGGCAATTTTGCTTTCCTTCGCGTGGATGCTGAAAAATCGAAATCCCCGATTTTATAAGTCCATAATTTTTAGAATAATCCTTATCGCTATACTTATTCACAGTGTGGATTTTGCGAGGCGAAGAATTAATGGGCGCTATAATCCGCAATCGTGGCAAAACAAAGATTATGTCGATTTCAAATCCAAATACAGGGAACTTCCTGCTTATTTAGCAACAATCGGTGTTGAACCCACCAACAGGGTAATTTCACTCCCCGACCCAAGTGTAAATGTTTCGCTTTATTTGATGAACCGGAGAGGCTGGACTAATTATAATATTCAGAACAGGCCGGAAATCATTAGAAAGAAAATCGAGATGGGAGCAGAGTATCTTATTATTGGCGATCCTCAAATATTGGATTCTCCTGAAATCAAACCTTTCACCAAAAATCAAGTAGGTGAATTTGAAACGATTCAAATTTTTAAACTTCAAGATTAGGATCAACCTTCTCCATTCTGATCATAGCAGAAAAAAATCTTTGAAAATAATCTACACACTAAAGCAGTGTTAATCTGCAAACTAATGGTGGATAATTAACCTGTTTAAATCAGGAAAATTATTGTATTTTAATTCTTAGGAGGGAAGGGATAGTTTACTCTCATTTCTTTTGGTTGTTTTATTGCTATAATTTGTTGTATTTTTACTCATAATGTTTTCTATTTCAATAAAATAATTGAAATTTTGCATCTTGATATGATACCAATGCTAAACCCCTGACAAAAGAAGTAAATGCTACCTGGAGTAATAAAAAAAGTGAAATCACTTTAAAATTACCCTACATTCTTTTCGAAGAAGATGGTTTCCAGATTCTTTATTGTCCGCCACTGGATTTAACCGGATATGGTTCAACTGTAGAAGAAGCAAAACATTCTTTTAAAGCTGTTTTGGATGAGTATTTTAGGTACTCTGAAATAAAGGGACTCTCATTAAGGATCTTGAAAAATTGGGTTGGGAGTTTAAAAAGAAAAGTCTTAACCCAACTTGGCTATTATGGAATTCAGTTTGCTGGATAGCAAGCATTTACAAAATTAGTGGTACACTACATATTTTTTCACTGCCGCTTGCGTGTGTTTGCAGTTTGT
>Ga0208900_1000563_pt1 | contig 23121 bp, 11 predicted proteins | sample AntAceMetag02UKK_FD_184763 | JGI IMG/M metagenome (GOLD analysis project Ga0208900, IMG submission 184763) | Saline lake microbial communities from Ace Lake, Antarctica - Antarctic Ace Lake Metagenome 02UKK (SPAdes) (version 2) | ecosystem: Environmental > Aquatic > Non-marine Saline and... | reverse complement strand
GCGGAGATTTAAACAATGACGACACACAATCATCACCTGCCCCCGGCAATTGGCGCACCCTGACAATTAATGGTGCTTATGCCAACGATGGGTTTGCATTTATCGACCATACGGTTTTTAGATATGGTGGGGCAAATTATAGTGGTGAAACATCAATGTTGTATTTTACATCCTGCGATCAGGGCGAAATTACCAACAGCACCATCGAATACAGCTCACAAAACGGGATGAGGTTTCTTTCCAGTTCGGGGGTACTTGTGGATAATAACACCATCGCGAACAACAGCGGTTCTGGCATCCTCAATAACAGTTCCGATGTAAATTTCAGCAATTGTGAAATAAATAATAATGCGCTTTGGGCCATAAATTTAGATAATGTTTCTGTACTGGATTACCCCGGTAACTCGGGCAGTGGAAACGGCTATGATGCTTTTTCGCTTACCGGAACTGTTACCCAGGATTTAACCATGTCATCAAGCATAAGCGGATTTCCTTTTGTAATTACCGGTTTCCTTACGGTGAACGATGCCGTTAGTCTTACCTTTCCCCCGGGAGAAGTCATCAAGCTAAATGCCGGAAATATTACTGTAAATGGCACATTGTACAGCGAGGGAACTGAATCCGAGCCCATTACTTTTACATCATTTAAAGATGATAGCGTTGGCGGAGATTTAAACAATGACGACACACAATCATCACCAGCCCCCGGCAATTGGCGCACCCTGACAATAAATGGTGCTTATGCCAACGATGGGTTTGCGTTTATCGACCATACGGTTTTCAGATATGGTGGGGCAAATTATAGTGGTGAAACATCTATGGTGTATTTTACTTCTTGCGACCAGGGAGAAATTACCAACAGCACCATCGAATACAGCTCACAAAACGGGATGAGGTTTAATTTAAGTTCGGGAGTACTTGTGGATAACAACACCATCGCGAACAACAATGGCTCAGGTATCCTCAACAATAGTTCCGATGTAAATTTCAGTAATTGTGAAATAAATAATAATGCGCTCTGGGCAATAGATTTAGTCAATGTTTCTGTTTTGGATTACCCCGGCAACTCGGGCAGCGGAAACGGCTATGATGCTTTTTCGCTTACCGGAACTGTTACCCAGGATTTAACCATGTCATCAAGCATAAGCGGATTTCCTTTTGTAATTACCGGTTTCCTTACGGTGAACGATGCCGTTAGTCTTACCTTTCCCCCGGGCGAGGTCATCAAGTTAAACGCAGGAAATATTACTGTAAATGGTTCATTGTACAGTCAGGGAACAAGTGCCGAGCCCATTGTCTTCACCTCATTTAAAGATGATGAATTTGGCGGAGATTTAAACAAGGACGGCACACAATCATCACCTGCCCCCGGCAATTGGCGCACCCTGACAATTAATGGTGCTTATGCCAACGATGGGTTTGCGTTTATCGACCATACAGTTTTTAGATATGGTGGGGCAAATTATAGTGGTGAAACATCTATGGTGTATTTTACTTCTTGCGACCAGGGAGAAATTACCAACAGCACCGTTGAGTACAGCTCACAAAACGGATTGAGGTTTAATTTGAGTTCGGGATTTATCTTTGATAATAATGAAGCTTCTAACAATAATGGAGCTGGTATAATGAATAATACTTCAACTGTTGATTTTAATAATTGCCAAATAAAAAACAATAGCACACATGGCATTTCCCTGAATGGCGGCGAATCGATGATTTCTGATTGCCAGATTTCTAACAATGGCCAATGGGCGGTTTATGCATCGGGATCGGTAATTAAGGAAAACAATGGAAACTCCGGTTACGGAAACTATTACAATGTTTTTGGAATTTCAGGTTCGATAAATGATGACATGGAACTATCGGAAGCAATGAATGGATTCTCGTATGCATTGATTGGTGCATTAACCATTAACCCGGGCAGTATTGTAACAATCCCAGCCGGCGAAGTCATTAAATCTTCCAATGGGATAATTACCGTTAATGGTACGCTTAACGCGAATGGCCATTTAAAAAATCCTGTAGTGTTTACCTCTTTTAAAGATGATGAATATGGTGGCGACTGGAATCATGACGGGATAGTAGGAATTCCCGTACCCGGCGACTGGCACGGCATAACCGTTAATGGCAACGCCGGAAATGATGGTATCGGGCAATTCGATAATTGTTTGTTCAGGTATGGTGGAAAAAATTACAGCAACGATTATGCGAACTTATATTTTATTGCAGAACACCCGGAATCTTATGTAAAATATTGCACTTTTGAGCATAGCCTCAAATATGGTTTACGGGCTAATAATTCACAGGTTTTAATCAGAAGCTCTTATTTTAATGATAATGTTAGTTACGGAATTTATGTTACCGGAACAACACTTCCCGACCTCGGGCAGAACAGCCAAATCAATGGAGGATTCAATCATTTTGTGAATAACAACGCAGGCAATCATCAGCTGTATTATTCAGGAAGCGCTAATCTACCTGCCTATTACAATGATTGGGGATATTATACAGCACCGGAAATTGATGACCATATTTTTGATAACGAAGAAAGCGGACAGGCTGGGCAGGTGTTGTTCGATCCCTGGTTCGATCCGGAAGATCCTACTTTCTATCTCGATCCAAGCTATACCGTTGATTTCGAAAAAATACACGTTGGCGGCTATGTTCATTTTACCGACCAATCCACAGGTTTTCCAACGCCAAACCGCTGGGAATGGGATTTTACCACCGATGGTGATGTGGAAAGCGAAGCGAAAAACCCATATCATGCTTACGGTTCCGAAGGTCTCAAAACTGTTTGCCTCGTGGTGAGCAATGGTGCTTATTCAAAGGTTTTAATCAAAGAAGATTATATAAACGTGGGCAATTATGGTGCACCTGATATCACTGCAATCAAAGATGTTCCCAACGATCAGGGGGGTTGGGTTTATGTAAATTTCAACAAGAGCGAGTTCGATACCAGCACGCTCGTAACATCAACCGAGTATTATACCGTTCAGCTTAACGATGGCAACGGCTGGTTTTCGGCAGGGTATTCCTCGGCTTATGGAAGCCCAAATTATAGCGTGGTTGTACACACACCTTTCGACTCTACCCAATACGACCCGGGAATCGTTAACTTCAGGGTAATCGGATCGATGGACGAAGGCAACTATTCGAGCTACGAAGTGGGAGGTTATTCTGTTGATAATATTCGTCCTACGGCACCCTCGGGTTTGCTTGCAGGTCTAAGCGAAAACACGATCTATCTTAACTGGATCGGAATACCTGATGCAGATTTTCATTACTTTGGAATTTACAAGAGTGAATCGCCTGATAATTTCCCCACCGAACCCTATATAACTGTTGCCGGGCCAGAGTTTACCGATGAAGTTGGGACTTATGATTTTTATTATTACAAAATAACCGCCTTCGACTACACCGGAAATGAAAGCGATGAATCCAATACTGTAGAAACTTATCGCTATAACAGCCTCGAAATTGAACCTGGCTGGCAGGGTGTGTCCACCTACTTCAATCCTGTGGATGCCAACATGGAAAACTTATTCGCACCTGTAATTTCTAATATCACACTCATCCAGAATCAGGATGGTATTTTTTGGCCCGAAGAGAACATTAACACTTTGGTGGATTGGGATTTCCTGAACGGTTATGTGTTTAAATCAACCGAGGCATCTCAATTAATTGATGTTGTAAGCACAAGGCAAGATAATAAAGTTGTGCAACTCAACCAGGGTTGGACGCTTATTCCCGTGCTTTCGGCAAACGATGTAAACGTGGAAGAACTCTTTTTTGATGCCGATTTTGAGATTGTTAAAGAAGTTGCCGGCTGGCGCGTGTTCTGGCCCGAATTTAATATCAACACCCTGCAAACAGTAAACTCGGGCAAGGCATATTATGTGAAGTCAAATGCTGTGCAAAACATCATTTATCCTGACCTTGGCGGTAGAGGAGCTGTTTCAAACAATCAGGCCAATCAGGCCAATCCAACCCCCTGGAATTTTGTTAAAACCCCGGGCTCACATATAGTTGCATGTCCAAAAGAAGCACTTGCCATACTTTTAGAAGGTGATGTACTTGCAGCTTTCACACAGGATGGAATTTGCGCAGGAATAGCAAACTATGGCGGCGTAAACACGGCTTTGGTTATTTATGGAGATGACATTACGACCAGCGAAAAAGATGGGTTTGATGAAAACGAATCGCTCTCTTTCCGCATTTATCGCCTGGGTACAGGCGAAACCTTCGATCTTGAAGTTAGCTACAATCCTGAATTTAACCAGGGACAGTTTGAAGCTTTCGGCCTCTCCGAAATCACTTCACTAAAACTGTCGGCTACCGGAATTTCTGAAGTTTTGGAAAATGATGTTGTTATTTATCCAAACCCATCCAATGGTATTTTCAACATTGAGGGTGTTAGCATTAATTCATCATTTGTGATATTCAATGCCTTTGGTGAAAAAATAATGAGCAACGAACTTATCCGTAAAGGAACAATAGATTTATCCGGCCAGCCCAACGGTGTATATTTTGTTAGAATAGAAACTTCAAGCGGAAGCTTGATGAAAAAGCTGGTTAAAGAATAATATTCGCCCCAGGCGGGCAAATAAGGAGGATTGCATGTTTATCCCGTCACTGTAAAGTGGCGGGTTTTTTTTTGGATTGTAGTCACCCCGTGAATTCTTTTTGGCAGCAGTGCAGGTTATCGAAAATATCGCCAATGCTTAAGCATGATTCACGGGGTGACTTTTACCAGGGTGGAGTTATAGCCCCATTGTTTGTAATTTGTAAAGTTCCGGGAGCAGTATTAACTTAGCTCCCGAAACTCAAAAATTATATAGACATGGACAAAACTAAACAATTAGATTATTGCGGACAAGACATTTTTATTGGACTCGATACGCATTTAAAGGATTGGCGAGTGAGCATAACGGTCGGCGAAAAACCTTTTAAGACCTTTTCACAAGACCCCCGGCCAAGAGTTTTGTGGAATTATTTAACAAAGAACTTTCCAAATGCTAATTATTACTCTGCCTATGAAGCAAGTTTTGGTGGGTTCAACAACCACCGGGAATTATTAAATTTGGGCATAAAAAACATCGTGGTTAATCCGGCAGACATACCCACAACTGATAAAGAGCGCAAGCAAAAGGAAGATTCGCGCGATAGCAGGAAAAGTGCAAAGCAATTAAGCCAAAACGATTTATCTGCTATTTATGTTCCCGAATTAGAGGTAGAGGGTGATCGCACTTTGGTGCGCTACAGGAAAACGCTTTCAAAAGAAGTAGCAAGGACCAAACATAGGATAAAATCGCATATATATTATTTTGGGGTAGAAATACCTGCCCAATTTTCAGGGAAAACATACTGGTCAAAAAAGTTCACGGGGTGGTTGCAGGAAATCAAACTGCCCACAGAAAGTGCAAAAATGGCATTGAACGGCCACATGGAAATGGCAGAAATGCTTAGGAAAAAACAACAGGCCTTTAACAAGATTTGTTTAGCTATTCCATTTTGTAAAATTCATCAAAAAAAAAGAAATACCCCCTATTATAGAAATAATAGGGGGCTGACAAAATATTGTCTATTTCATTGCTACACAAAAATATAAAATATTGTAAAACAGAAAATTAGAAAGTATGTTAAAACATTTTAAGAAAATAAATTTGGATTACCCCCTTTTCAGTCATCCGATGAATCACCCCCGGGCGTGGCATTGTTCCCTTATGCAAAAAGTCTTATACTTAGGCATTATTCATCGGATGACTTTCCCTGACGAAAAAAAATTATCCCCACATAATTTGGAATTTCAAATAAAATATTACATACCTTTGGGCTTCTTATTCTTTTTTGTTCTAAAACAAGAATACTGATGAAAACCCTTATCCAAAATTCTTTTTTGCAAATCCCCTCTCCTGCTAGGTTTTTTATCTTTTTGTCCATTTTCACCCGGTTCTTCCTCCCGAAAGCTTTCGGAATTCCCGGATTTAATTTTTTACACTTTGCCTACGGCAGGCTGCCCAAAGGAACAATAGAGAAGAGAAGAGAAGAGAAGGAAGCAGTATCAGGAATTTTGAAGTTGGGTTTTTTAGAAAATTTACCCCTCCATAATATTGAAAAATACACAACCTGCCTTTAGTAAAATATTATTCAACAAATCAAAAAAATACTACTATGAAATTAAAAGGGATTACATTCTTTACACACGTACTTATTACTTTTCTGATATTGGGGTATTATTCCGCCTTCGGCCAACTTAACAAGTATGTTACAAATATGACCCCGGAGCAGAATTTTTACACTATACAGTATAACATGACAAAATACCTCGACAGCCTCCAAAAAGTTACGGATAGCGCTGTTTTTTACTCGGGAGACAGCGAATACAATCGCTTTAAAATATTTGAAAGCATCTGGGAGCCCAGGGTATCACCACATGGTGAGTTTTCGAGATATTATGATGCTGTGGCAGACTATTACGAAAACAGGGAGGATGATTACAGCCATTACCTTGTAACTCCGTGGCATGAACTTGGGCCAAAAACCCTGCAAACTTCCGGCTCAAAAGGCATCGGACCAGTTGAATTTGTGACTTTTTACGATAATGGTACTGATGATTCAACATTTATCATGCTTACGGGTTCTACAGTTGGTGGTTTATTTTACAGTACCGATGCTGCCAATACCTGGCAAAGTACAGGAACTGATGCATGGCCTCAGTCAGGCTGCGGGTGGGCAGAATTTCATCCAAATGATTACAAAACGTGGTATGCATCCAGTAGCGGGAACTTTGGTAGCACCGAAAGCCTTTGGATAGGGCCAACAGGTGGTGTATTCAGGACTAAGGATGAAGGACAAACATGGGAACAAATTGGCGATGAAAATGATTTTGACGGAGATTACACAATTATTTTCAAAATACTATTAAACCGATATCACCCTTCAGTATTATTTACTGCAACAGAAAATGGTCTCTACAGGACAACGAATTGCAATGAGCCACAAGAAGAGTCTATTATTTGGAACAAGGTACTTGATGGGCAGGTTTATGATCTGGAAATGAAACCCGGTTGCGATTCCATATTTTACGCATCGATGTATGATGACAGCCTGGCTCGTTGGCAGATCATGGTTTCTGAAAATAACGGAAACCCGGGTTCATGGGATACCATTGTTGCTCAACCCAATATGCTACATAATGATAATAAGGATAAAGAACATCTGACCATTGAGGTATCGAAAGCACAGCCTGATTACCTCTATTGCGTATCAAGAGACACATTGCATCGCGTTCATTATATAAACCTTGCTACGGACAATAGCTGGACAGATGTTGGTTCACATACAATCGGGTTTGGTGATGGACACGGGTTTGGTGTAAAACAAACAAATAATGGAGAAGCTATTTACGCTTCACGTTATACAGGTGTGATAAAGCATGACCTCTCAATAGATACATCATTCTCCACAGATATTGTACATGTAGATGTTGAGGACATTGTTTGCCACCCCTACCATGATGGTGAAGTTTGGCAATGCACACATGGTGGTGTGGAAAAATCGACAGATGGAGGAGAGAACATGTTTGCAAGGTATAATGGACTTGGTGTGGCACAGGTTGAAGGATTTGCAAATGCATACACAGGTGCAAAATATGTTTTTGCCGGGTTGTATCATGATGGCGTTCAACTAACCATTGATGAATACAAGTCGAATTGGATGACAGATTGGAAATGGTGTGTCTATGGGGATGGCATGAAGCCGTTGATAAATAATATAGATCCGAATTTTATGTGGGGTCCGGTACAAAAGGGATTATGGTATTACTCTGAAGATGCGATGCAAACTAGGACTAAAATAACCGAATGGGATGATACTTATTTTCTTACAACAGGAATACTGAACAAGGTAAACCCGGATATTTTCTATTTCAATAAATATAGCAATGCCCAGGATGAAGATGTTAATCGGCTATGCATGGACAGCTCGTTAAATAATGGTCAAATATCCAACTTTAAAGATTACCTACCACCACTGGACAGAACACAGGTGATAGGACTATATACTCCTTACAATAAGGGCGATTACTTGATCGCTAATGTAATCAATGTGGATACAGCCACTAACACGAATTCTTCTTTTACCAGGCACCATTTATTCCGAACCATTAATGCGAATGAAGCTGATACTTTACAGGTTGCCTGGCAGGAATTGTCCATCCCGACCAATAAAAGATGGATTGCTGACGTGGAATATGATACGGATAATCCCGATATCATTTACCTGGCCTACGCCGGATCATGGCTTAGCCCCCAGAATGATTCAATGATTTTTAGGATTGACTATTCCGACCCACAGTTCCCGGTATATGAGAAAATCACCAAAAACCTGCCATTTACTACAATTTCCAACCACTGCCTTGCGGTTGATACATCCGGCAAAGGAAGCATTTACTTAGGGACAGGGTATGGGGTATTTTATACGGATAACGAATTGATGCAGCACCAGGGTGATGAATGGCAACTCATGGGAACCGGTTTGCCACATGTAAGTATATCAGGGCTTGAATTGAATTATCCAAGCAATACACTGCGAGTTGCAACCTTCGGGCGCGGAATCTGGGAAATGCCCTTACCCTGCCCCACAAGCGATTCGGCCATCACCATCACCAACGACACTGCCTGGAATGGATTGATGTATATCGAAAGCAACATAGTGATAGAGACGGGGGCAACCCTTACCATCAACTATCCGGGTGAATTGCAGTTTCCCGAAGGGGCTAAACTAATCGTAAAACCCGGGGCAAGGCTGGTACTTGACAGTTGCCTGCTTACCTGGAAATGCTACAAACACTGGCGAGGCATTGAAGTATGGGGCAACGATACCCTGAGTCAAACCACGGCCAACCAGGGAAAAATTGAGATAAAAAATGGTTCCATAATCAGTAATGCCGAAGTTGCTGTTCGCATGGGAAAAACCACTGAAGCCAGTCCTGAGGGAGGTAGTACCCCGCCCGAAGACCGTAAAGGTGGAGGGATTATCATCGCCGAAAACAGCACTTTTGAAAACAACAATATAGGTGTGCTTTTCGAGCCTTACGCTTATCACAATACCAGTAGGTTCCTGCAGTGTACTTTCGATCGCAACTTACCTGTTTCAGAAGAAGAAACCTTTTACCATACCAAACTCTACAATATAAAACATGTGCGCTTTGCAGGTTGCGATTTCCTGAACAATTCAGGTACACTACATGACGGTTATGGTATATGGTCAAGCAATTCAACCTTTTATGTTGACAGGTTTTGCACAGCACTTTACGGCGATGACTGCACAAACTGGGATGCCGGGAATTTCACCAACCTTTTGTATGGTGTATATTCCATTGCATCCACACCTGTACCATTTACTGATGTGCGAAATACACATTTCAATTTAAACGAAACGGGGATTTACCTCGGGGGAATAACACTGGCACGGGTAACAGAGAACCACTTTTCAGTTGGAAACAGCTCTACAACCTCTGTGGGATTGTATCTTGATGAATGTACCGATTATTGGATTGAGGGTAATGAATGCTCACCCCAGGTATTTCATAGTGGGACATGCATTGGCATTGTGGTAAACGAATCAGGCCCTGAGCCCAACCTAATTTACCGGAATACATTTGATTATCTTGATTACAGCATTCTTGCCCAGGGCGTAAACAGGGATTCCCGCACCGGCGAAGGACTGGTATGCAAGTGCAATACCTTTAGCAACGCCGGTTATGATATCGCAGTGACCGATGCCGACCAGGGCGAAACCACCGAATTTGGCATTGCCCAATACCAGGGATCCCCAGCCACACAACCCGATGCACCTGCTGGTAACTTATTTAGCTGGACAGGACCTGTTGGAAGCTACTCCGACATTAATAACCTGGGTTTACAATTTACCTATTATTATCATGATAATCAGCCACAGTATTTACACCTTGAACCAAAATATTACGATACCTTAAAAGTAAATGCTGAAGCAAATCAAAATGCACTATGGAATAGCTCAAGCTGTCCTTCATTTATTGATACCACTGGTGGCGGTGGCAGTACCGAGGAAGAAATCAGGGACCTACTTGCCGAATCACAACAGTTATCCGATTCGCTTTCCGGGCTTATCCAGGCACTGGAAGATGCCGGGGATACCGAAGCCCTGGAATGGACCGTGGACATGAGCATGCCGGAGCAATCATGGGAGGTGTATATGCAACTGATGAACACGGCACCTTACATCAGCGAAACGGTGATGGGTGCAGCAATCGAAAATGAGGTGGTGCTGCCCGATGCAATGATACGCGATGTGATGGTGGCCAGTCCTGAGGCGGCAAAAAGCGATGCCCTGCTTCAACAACTCGATGAGCGCACTTATCCGTTACCGGCTTATATGCTTGCACAGATACTGCAGGGGCGCAGCCTGGTTTCGGTGTATGGCGATCTGTTGGCCAGGTTGTCGTATCACAATAACCGCAAAGCCCTCGCTTCCAAAGTGCTCAGGCACTTGTATATATCTGATACCGCGAGTACATCGGCAACGGATAGCCTCATTGCATTATTGCAACGCAACACCCACATGCAGCCGCAGGTTCAATTAGCCTTTTATTACCTGCAACTGAAGGACAGTGTCGCAGCCGTGAACACCCTAAATGCAATTTCTGATAACTACGTGATGGACGAACAACAACTGCAGGAATACGCGCTACTGACGGGGTACATGAACCAACTCACGGCTATGAAGGGAAGCCTGCCCGACAGCACACAGGTAGCCTGGCTAATGAATGCTACTGTATCCGGACAGGGAAGAGCCTCTACCTGGGCACGCAACCTGTTGCTTGGATTGGGATTAATTGACTACACAGAACCCATCGTCCTGCCGCAAACGACTAAATCGACACCCTTGTATATATACCGGAATCCTGGTGTACAAGCAAAGGCAGCCAATCTGCTTGAGGTATATCCCAACCCGGCCTCCGACCATATCATCGTTAAATGGATGCTGGATAGTAAACCTACCGCGTTAAGGTTAAAGGTGATCTCAATTGATGGAAAACTATTATATGAAACTCCATTGTCAGGTTCAATGGGTCAAAAAGTGATCAGCACCAACAATCTATTACAAGGCATATACCTGGTATCCATTCATGATGGTAATAAAACTATCGGAAGTGTAAAAGTGAGTGTCAATTAATTTGAATAGAAAGGAATAATTATGACAAATATTAAATATTTACTAATTGTAATAATTGCTGTTTTCTTTACAAATTGCAATGCTCAAAATTGGCCAAAATATTATGGTGAGCCTGGCAGATATGATTTTAGTGAAGATATTGAAGTATCCTATGATAACGGGTATTATATTGCTGGAAATTTTACGGATGAAAATGGGGCATTGAAGTCTTCATGGATCATAAAAACTGATAGAAATGGGAACATTCTTTGGGATAAAGTCCTTGTTAATTCTGACTTTAGTAGAGCTAAAGCTCTAACAGTGTGTAATGATGGCGGGATTATTATATGTGGACTTATCAGGCAACAAGGCGATGAAGGTTCAAATCCTTATGTTGCTAAATTGGATGCATGTGGTGAAAAAGTATGGTGTCGGGTATTTTCTGAAAACATTGGAGATGCTGGTTCAAAATGGGCCAGTGATGTAAAAGAAACTTCCACTGAAGACATAATCGTCCTAGTAAATCAATATGGTAATCACCCAATTAATACCATGCACCTATTCAAACTAAATGCCAATGGCGAAGTACTGTGGCGCAATCCGTATGCAAGTGCATACCAGCATCCTGGGAGTATATTGCCACTTGGTGAAAGCATTTACCTTACCACCAATCAAAATATTCTAATTTGCGGTAGTTCCTATTGGGAAGACCCCTGGAATCCGGGGGGTCCAATGGGCATTCGTCCAACTTTTACTTTGGTAGATAGCATTGGAACAGAAAAGTGGGTTTTGCCATTTGGTAGGTTCGATACTATTTATGGTGATGCTTATAATGTGATTGAGAAAAATGAAAATGAATTTGTTGCGATTGCTTCCAAATGGCCTGATGATCCTCAAATAAAGCCTCTTTTTATCAAATTTGATAACACTGGAACTATACTTGGTCATCAAACTATCAATGTTTCTGACATTGATACGATTTTTAGTGAAGGAGCATTTGAAAACCTGATCCTAAAGGATTCTTCATATTACTTAAGTGGGGTATTTGAAATTTACTCGACCGGAGTGGGTCCCTTAATTACAGCAGTTGTGGATACAAATCTTTTCAATGAACCTGCCAATATTACCGATCGCGTTATATTCGATCATCAATATTACCCTTATGATCTTGATAGCTCATTAAATGGTAAATTTCTAAATACAGCAACCTATCAAATTAACTCGGGATCAGATATTGCCCTTTCAAAAATATTAAGTTCACTCGAGAACGATACCCTCGATCCCGGCACGTATACCTACGACAGCCTTTGCACCGTGCCCGGCCTGCCGCAAAGCGGCTTTATCTCCCTGGACGATTGCGACCTATTTGTGGATATTGATGAAATACCTAACGCAAAACAATACCAGGAAAAAATCCGCTGGATACCGATAAAAGCATTTCCAAATCCGGTAAAAGATGGCAAGCTAATTTTAGAATTCGAAAACACCGAGCACCACCAAAATATGGTGCTTAGCTGCTGCGATAATTTCGGCAGGCAAATCCACAGCCAAAAAATTTACAAAGGCCAGCAGGATACCGATTTGGATGTTTCGGGCTGGAGCCCCGGCATTTATATCGCCGTGGTTTACAGCAATGGCGGAGCCAGGGGCAAGGTGAAGTTTGTGGTGGAGTGAGAGAAGGGAGAGGGGAGAGATTGGAGTAACTGGAGTATTGGAGTAATTGGAGTGGTGGAGTAATGGAGTGGTGGAGTAATGGAGTGGTGGAGTTAGAGGTTGGAGTATTGGAGTATTGGAGTATTGGAGTAGTGTTGAGCGTAGCGAAATCCCGCTTTTGCGGGAAGCGAAGCTACCTACCCCGACCCTTCTGGGAAATCCCGCTTATGTGGAAGGGTGGTGGAGGAATGGAGTGACGTGGAAACATCAAACATCTTACATCGGATATCAGATATCTGATGTCCGATGTGTGATCTTTGATATAGGATTGTACATTTTTAATTGATTTTAGATTATCCCTATTTTCGCAGCAAATTTTGGATACATGAACCGCAAAATCTTAAATCTTGCCATACCCAATATCATCAGCAACATTACTGTCCCATTGTTGGGGATTGTTGATCTTACCATTATGGGGCGGCTTGGCGATGAAATTTACATAGGTGCCATTGCCCTGGGAGGCATGATTTTTAATTTCATTTATTGGGGATTTAGCTTCTTAAGGATGGGGACTTCGGGTTTTACTGCCCAGGCTTTTGGCCGATCGGATGGCAAGGAAGGGATAGTTATTTTGTCGAGGGCATTGTTGGCGGGCCTCCTGGGGAGCTTGTTGGTAATTATTTTGCAATGGCCCATAGAACTATTTAGCTTTTGGATTATCAATAGCAGCCAGGGTGTTGAAGAATATGCAAGGAGTTATTTCTGTATCAGGATATGGGCAGCACCAGCCACCATTTCGTTGTATGCTTTTACAGGATGGTTTATCGGAATGCAAAATGCACGTATTCCTATGATTGTGGCCATTGTTATTAATCTTTTAAATATAGCGTTCAACTTGCTTTTTGTTTTTGGTTTAGGGTTAAAATCTGACGGCGTTGCCTGGGGAACCGTGATTGCGCAATACTCCGGCTTGTTTCTGAGTATATTCTTTGTAAGGAAAAAATACGGCTATTTATTTAAGCTATGGGAGCGTAAAGCTATGATGAACCTCGAAGCACTGCGCAAATTCTTTATGGTGAACAAAGATATCTTTATCCGTACCCTGGCTTTAATTTTTGCGATGTCGTTTTTTACAGCAAAATCAGCGGAAGCCAACAACACTATTCTCGCCATCAATACCATCCTGTTCCAGTTTTTCATTTTCTTTTCGTATTTCGTTGATGGATTTGCAAATGCCGGTGAAGCCCTGGTGGGAAGGTATATTGGTGCGGGTGGTAGAAGCAACTTAATCAAATCGGTAAAACTGATTTTTACCTGGGCTTTGGTTGTGAGTATTGTTTTCACTGCCATCAACCTGTTAGCTGGAAACTGGGTATTAATGTTAATGACAAGCAATATTGACATTATCGAAGGAGCAAAACCGTATTTGCCCTGGATAGTGCTCATTCCCTTGGTATCGTTTGTAGCATTTATCTGGGATGGCATTTACGTTGGCGCAACTGTTTCCAATCATTTGCGCAATTCGATTCTTGTTGCATTGTCTGTGTTTTTGGTGTTGTACTACACCACAACCCCACTATTTGGCAATCACGCCTTGTGGTTGGCCTTGTCGGCATTTCTCCTGGTAAGGGGGATTTATCTTAGCGCATTTGCTGCGAAAGCCATATTTAAACCGTCATAAGAAATTTTCCAGGAATAGTTATTTATCCATCACTAAAAAAAACAGCCACCTCAAAATGAGGTGGCTGTTTGATGTTAAAAAATCTAAGTTGATTATAAATTCATAAATGTAATGCCTATGGCGAAGGGGTAAAGCTCAGGGCCACCGCCATCTTTAAAAAGTGTGTTCATCGAATAGGTAGCATATAAATTAATCACCCCCCAGCCAACTCTTACCGTAGCATCATAACGAAATGGGTTGATGTTGAAGCTGTCGAACTGCTTTGGCTTTTGACGGCCATTTTCAAAATAAAGCATTTTTGTATGTGTCGAATATCTCCATCCCAGTAAAACTCCTGCTGAAATATGGAAACTGTTGCTTCTCGAAAAACGATTGGTTTGATATTCGAGCATCAGCGGCAGCGTGAGGTAATTTACCACGAGCTTGCTTTTTCTCCAATCGCGGGTATTATCATTATCGCGATAGCCATAAATTGGGACAGAATCAGGATTTAGAATCGTGTTGTTGCTAAAACGGTAGTTGTTCCACCTGAGCCCCAAACCTGTTACCAGTCCAAGCTTATTATTTATCAAATTAATGTTTTGCTCAAAAAAGTTGATGTTTACATCAATACTTTTCTCATATTTTAAAGTCAGGAACTCATATCCTTTGGGCATGTTAATATCAAAATCTTTATCCACATATCCATTTACACCCAAATCCAGTCCTGCCCAGTGGCCTTTAAATTTGTTTACCTTGTTGCGTTTCCATTCCACGTTTCCATCTTCATCTACCACCAGGCTGTGGTTTCCAATGGCAACTTTGGTTGAATCGCCGTCGGTAACTTCCACAACGATGCCTCCAACCTTCACCGTGGTAACATCGCCATCTCTCCACGATTCTACTTTTGTGTTATCACCACTACTATAGGTGCTTTTTCTTTGTTCGTTTGAATATATTTCGGGATTCCCTGAAACAGAAATATTTCCGGCACCACTCGATGAAGTGGTTACTTTTTCGCTTGCATTTATGCTTACATGCGATGCGCCGCTTGCATTTGCATCCGAAGAATTGGTAATCAGTTTGGAGGCTTTTACATCAGCAGCACCACTTGCAACCACCGTATGTTGCCCTGCATTCCCACTGATTTTAACTTCTGATGCCCCTGATGCTCTTGTTTTAAGGGTTTCAACATCTACTTGCAAATCAGCCTCTGAAGCTCCTGAAGCTTCAATGCTAAGGCTTTCGCCAGATAGTGTATTTTTGGTAAGGAGTGTTGCGGCACCACTGATATCTATGTTGTTGAGGGCGGGGCCTGTAAGGTAAATATTGAGCGATGTTGCATTTCTAATATTTCTCGATGAAATTTTCAAGGTTTCACCCGAAACTTCAGTTTCAATTTTATCCATCAGATTTTCATCGGCTTCAATAAATAGTGAGGTTTCATCTTTTTGTGTAAAATACACGTTGAAAGCTCCTCCTACCTGGAGCGAAGAAAACGCCGAAATTGTTCTTTCCTGCTTTATTACTTTTTTATTTCCTTTAGTTTGTTGCGCCAACAGGCTCATCGGAACGATAAATAATAACGCCGCAACGAGATAAGAAAGGTTTTTCAGTTTTAATGCTTTCATGATTTCTAAATTTAATTATTTAAAATTTACACTTAGGACGGAGTGCTTGTTTAAAAAGTTACAAGCAGCGAAAAACATTCGCTGAAGTATTGTTGATGGTGGTTTTTATGTTGGGTGGGATGATAGCCTGTAATAAAGCAAAACCGGGATTGTTGAAGCAATCCCGGTAATTATCTTTTATAAATCGTTAGACCTTGGTGAAAGGTTTTGTTTGGATTTAAATGCGATTATTAAGATCAGAAATCAATCCTCATCATTAAGAACAGCCGCGATTTTATGTGCAAGTCTGCTGGCACCAATCCTGAAATAATTTTTATTAAGCCATTTTTCGCCAAGAACACTTTTTGTGAGCAGGTAGTATTTTATGGCATCTTCGGGTTCTGAAATACCTCCTGAAGCTTTAAGTCCTACCATTTTTCCGGTTTTTTCAAAATGCTCTTTAATGCTGTCGAGCATAATAAGTACAGCTTCGGGAGTAGCCCCGGTTTTAATTTTTCCTGTTGAAGTCTTGATCATATCAGCGCCCCCACTAATGGCTACTTCGCAGGCCCTCCTGATTTTAAAAACAGTTTCAAGTTCCCCGGTTTCAAGTATTACTTTCATTTTTGCCGGGCCGGCAGCTTGTTTCATAAGTAAAATTTGCTCGAAAGCCTCACGGCATTTGTTTGCCAGGATGAGCCCGCGCGAAATCACAACATCTACTTCATCAGCACCTTCGGCTACTGCATACTTGATCTCGGCTTCTTTAATGTCGATAGGAGTATGGCCGCTTGGAAATGCTCCGGCCACGGAAGCAACTTTTATATCTGTATTTTTTAGTTCGCTTTTCGCTAATTCGGCAAAAGTTGGATAAAAGCAAACGGCTGCAACATTGGGGATGCTCTTTTCGGTATTGGCAAAAGTTTGTGCATGTTGACAAATTGTAAATATTTTTACGTTCGTATCGCTGCCCTCAAGCGAAGTGAGGTCGATACATCCAAGAATGGTTTTAAGGATTTCACTGGTTTCTTGTTTGCTTAGTTTGATGTCAACAATTTTTTCTGCGCGTTTGCCGAGCTCGCTTAAGCTGGTGTTATAATTAGCAAAGTCAATCATATTTTTGTTTCAATTAAAGATGTTATAATTCGATATTTTTAGGTGTTATCATTTTAAAATTAGTAAACTCATCAGTAACCTTAAAATTATATTCAGGATACATATAAATAGGTACGCGTGGTTCGGTAACACCAATTGAATAACCATACAAGCTTTCGTATTCGTTCAGGTCTTCGCCTATTTCGTTGAGTTGCAAGAGGTAATCTCTTATTGATTTGGATTCGATAATTACCACTTTGCCCATTTCATTAATAATGGGGCTGTGGTTGCGGTAGCCATCGTGATCAAATTCGAGTATTCTTCTGCCATCGTTCAAAATGCCGATGGTTCTGAATGTTAAACTTTTGCCAACGCCAGGCAGGTTTAAAACATTTTTGTCGGTTCCCAAAAAAGGTAAATTGGCTTTTTGGCGCAGGGCTTCAATATCCCTCACAATATTTTGAACGTTTGAAGGAAACTTTTCAATATCGTCATAGTACTTTTCTGGTATCAGGCCTATCTTCTTTTCTTCAATTTGTTCTTGAACAGCCCTGGCATTGGTAGCAAAATTGTGCCTGTTTTCCTGATAGCCTTTTACTGTAAAGGTATAGCTTGTTATTATGCCTATGTCGTTGAGTATTTTGCGAAGTTTAGCAGTGTGCCCCCGCACCGATGCAGCAGTGGTAAACACTTGCTGGTTTGTAATTATCCATCCTGCCGACAGGATTTTATCAACAGCTTTTTTTACATCAGGCGTAATTTCCATCGCCGATTCAAAATGGCATTGAATCACAAATTGTTGAAAACCAAGATCGGAAGCTTTGTGCTTAAAATCAGCAAGAATTTCAACCAGCGTATCAGTTATCCGTTGGGGAAGATACGCGAGCAGTCGGGTGCCAAGCCGAATCCTAAGCATCTCGGCATATTTTTTTCCTTCAGGTCTGTGTAAGTTGGCTTCTTTTTTTCTTTGCGCCATTTCATATACTTCATTAAGGATGGTACGGATCGATTTATCGCTGCTCATTAAGCTATCGCCGCCAGTGATCAAAATATCCCTGAGTTGTGAATCATGCTCAAAATAGCCCAATAAGCGTTTTAGTTTTTCAATCCATGTTTCTTTGGGCTTCAGTTTTTCGAGGTCGAAGTTTAAGTGGCCACTCTGAAAATCGTACATACGCTGGCACGAAACACACAGTCCGCCGCAGGCTCTTCCCACGGTATCGGGAATAAGGATTGCTACTTCGGGATACCTGCGATGCAGGTTGTGCAGCGAAGGGAGTATCCACCCTGCTGCATTGGGCTCGCCAACTTCAACAATATCTTCTTTTTCCCAGGCTACTATCTGCCCAAATTCATCAATCAGTGTGCGGCTCACGAAAATGTAATCCCGTAGCACCTGGTCAGCCCTGCGCGAAGCATCCTGGTGATCCACATCCAAAAGCGACAGGTAATAAGGATTTACAAATATTGGAATTCCCTTTTCGCGGGCATCTTCCAGCAATTTGAGGGTGCTTCTGCTTAACGAATAATCCAGCATCTCATTTAATAGCTCCGGGCTGCGGATGGCAAATTTCAGATGGAAATGGCTTGTGTTCCACCACGAAAGCGCGAGTTCATACTTTTGGGCGCTATTTAATTCCGGGCTAAAAGTGAATTTTTCGCTTTTAGTTTTTCCGGCTTCAATATTTTTAATGATGACTTTAAGTATGCGCTCCTTATTAATTTTTCTTTTTCTGGTAACTTCAGGGTCAAGTCCTGAAGGATGCCGCTCCATCCATTCTTCAATTTTTTCTTTGGAAGGATTTTCCATTTTTAGCTTACCCGTCAACTGCCTGAACAAGTAGAGCATGTCGAAAAAATAGGAAATATTTTCGTCGTAATTTTTGGTTTTCACCGCGTGCCAGATGGGTTTAAAAGGATTGTTGGTGATGATTTCACCATGTAGATTCAGGTCTTCGAACCGACGCCCGGTATTGTCGATGTAATCAATGATACGAATAGCGGCAAAATCCTGCCAGCTAAGCGATTCGTAAGCCTCACGACCCTGTTCTTCAAAACTTAAAAAAGCAAGGGCATGATTATGTTCGCTGATAAAAGTTGTTACCCATGCCCTCAGTTTTTTCAGTGCAATTTCAAGTGATGGAGCATGGGTAAAGAAATCTTTGACAATAGGATTTTCTTCGAAGAAAACATCGAGAATTCCCCGTACGCTGATCGAATTAGTTGTTTTAGTTAAATTTTCGAGATACATATTTCCAGCCTTGTTTTATCAGATTTATTAATAAAATGAATGAAAGTTTTGGTAGGACAGGAAATTTTTGGAATTATTTTTTTGGGATAAAAAATTGATAATTAGTTGTTAAAACTTGTTTGAATCCATTCTAAATTGTCCCACCAATCAAATTTCATGCAAAGATACAAATTTTCCTCAAAAAAAACAACGAGCCCCGACATCCGAAAATCGATATCCCAACCTCTCCCCAACCCAAAACTCACAATGTACTTCTTGTTGGTGGTCTCGAAACTTCTGGAAAGAATCTGGTTCTTTTAGTCGTAAAGTAGTGGATAATAATAATTAACAATAATAATGAAATTATATCAAAGAATTGGTCATGCCACCTTGTAAACGACTACAATACAATTCAGTTGTTTATAACTACCGGATAAATTGACTGAATCTGAAAATAAATATTTTTAATTTTGATGCCCGTTTCTAAACTAAAAACGATTTTCATTTTTAAAGATTTCCAAATGCTTCGTAAACTCATCTTAATCACTGTTTTAGTCTATTTTACTTTAGGTTGTAACCAGAAATCTACCGATCAGTCGCTGATGAAAAAGGCGCTAAGAATACATGAAAAGACACTTACTGTTGATTCGCACACCGACACACCCCTTTGGTTTTTGCGGGGAAATTTTGACCTTTCGGAGCGGCATGATGCCCACGAGGATGGCAGCAAAATTGATTTCCCACGAATGAAAGAGGGTGGTATGGATGCAGTATTTTTTGCTGTTTTCCTGGGGCAGCGTGATAGAACCGATGAAGGTAATGAAATTGCTGTGGCTAAGGCAGAGAAAATATTCGACTCCTTGTATGCTGTGGTTAATCGTCTGCCTGGGTTGGCCGAAATAGCCAGCACCCCCAATGATGCTTATCGTATTGAAAAACTTGGGAAAAGAGCCGTTTTTATTGGAATCGAAAATGGTTACGCTCTCGGAAATAACCTTTCATTGATTGAATATTTTTATCAGCGGGGCGCGCGATACATTACTTTGTGTCATACAAAGAACAACGATATTTGCGATTCGTCCACCGATAGCACTGAATTCAACGGGCTAAGTGAATTTGGCGAAGAAGTGGTAAAAGAAATGAATCGTGTGGGGATGATGGTTGACGTATCTCATATTTCCGACAGCAGCTTTTACGATGTCATTGCTTTATCCACAGGGCCGGTCATCGCATCACATTCTTCCGCCAGGGCAATTTGCGATAATCCACGAAATTTAACCGATGATATGTTGGTGAAACTTGCCGAAAATGGAGGTGTGGCCCAGGTTTGTATTTTGAGCGATTATGTTAAAAAAATGCCATCGAACCCGCAGCGTGATTCAGCAAGGAGCGCACTCAGGGAAAAATATAGGAATTTTGAAGACCTGACGGATGAAGAAATGAAGATGGCCCGGGAAGAATGGTATGCGGTGAACCATCATTTTCCCCCAAATTTGGCATCTGTACAGGATGTTGTTGACCATATCGATCATATTGTGAAAATTGCGGGCATCGATCATGTGGGCATCGGGACTGATTTTGATGGCGGTGGCGGTGTAAATGGTTGTTATGATGTGGGCGAAATGCCAAACATCACAATCGAGCTGGTAAAACGCGGATACACCGAAGAGGAAATAACCAAAATTTGGGGAGGAAATCTTATGCGGGTAATGAACGAAGTGCAAAAGACAGCCGACATGCAAAAACACCAAGCGATAAACTGAAAATCGTTAATCGTTAAAAGTTAATGGTTAACAGATAATTGTTATTCGTTAATTGTTGAGCGAAGTCCCGCACTTGCGGGATTAATCGTTATTTGGCTCAAAGTATTTTTAGTTTTAATCCACAGTTTTTTTTAATCAAATTATTTAACTCTAAACTTTTAACTCTAAACTTTTAACTCTCAACTCTAAACTCTAAACTCTAAACTCTAAACTCTAAACTCTAAACTCTAACTTCTAAATTCTAAACTCTAAATTCTAAATTCTAAACTCTAACCTCTAAACTCTAACCTCCAAACTCTAAACTCTAACTTCCAACCTCTCTATGAAGCAATACCTCAACTTATTAAACCATGTTTTAACCAAAGGCGTTGAAAAGTCGGATCGCACAGGTACAGGCACCATCAGTGTTTTTGGATACCAAATGCGCCTTAACCTCGAAGATGGCTTCCCGGTAATGACCACAAAAAAGCTCCACCTGCGTTCGATTATCCATGAGCTGCTTTGGTTTTTGAATGGTGATACCAACATAAAATACCTCAACGATAACAAGGTGAGGATTTGGGATGAATGGGCAGATGAAAACGGCGACCTTGGCCATATTTATGGCTATCAGTGGCGATCGTGGCCCGCCCACGATGGCACACACATCGACCAGATCAGCCGTGTACTTGATTCCATAAAAAACAATCCTGACTCGCGCCGCCACCTGGTAAATGCCTGGAACGTTGGGGAGCTCGATAAAATGGCCCTGCCTCCTTGCCACATCATGTTCCAGTTTTATGTTGTCGATGGAAAATTATCGCTACAGATGTACCAGCGCAGTGCCGATATTTTCCTGGGCGTTCCTTTCAACATCGCTTCTTATGCTTTGTTGCTTCAAATGGTGGCGCAGGTTACGGGCCTCCAGGTTGGGGAATTTGTCCACACTTTTGGCGATGCGCATATTTACCTCAACCACATCGACCAGGTAAAACTGCAACTTACACGCGAGCCGTACAAACTGCCACAGATGAAAATAAATCCGGACATTAAAAACATTTTCGATTTTAAATTTGAAGATTTTGAATTGGTGAATTATACCGCACATCCAAATATTAAAGGGGAGATTTCTGTGTAGAGTTGAAAGTTAAAAGTTGAAAGTTAAAAGTTGAAAGTTAAAAGTTGAAAGTTAAAAGTTGAAAGTTAAAAGTTAAAAGTTAAAAGTTGAAAGTTGAAAGTTGAAAGTTAAAAGTTGAAAGTTAAAAGTTGAAAGTTAAAAGTTAAAAGTTGAAAGTTAAAAGTTAAAAGTTGAAAGTTAAAAGTTAAAAGTTGAAAGTTATAAGTTGAAAGTTAAAAGTTAAAAGTTGAAAGTTAAAAGTTGAAAGTTATAAGTTGAAAGTTAAAAGTTGAAAGTTATAAGTTGAAAGTTAAAAGTTGAAATACATTTTGGATTTGTACTTTAAAAATCAAAAAACCTAATAATCTGCCAGGGGCGGACAAGCTCAATAATTCATTAACTCAACTCTATGAACTCTAAATTCTAAATGCCGGGCTTTGCCCGTGCACCCTCGAAAAATTACGAAAATTGAAAATTTTCTATTTTTCGGGGCTCCAAACTCCAAACTCCAAACTCCAAACCCCAAACTCCAAACTCTAAACTCTAAACTCTAAACTCTAAACTCTAAATTCTAAACTCTAAACTCTAAATTCTAAACTCTAAATTCTAAACTCTAAACTCCAAACTCTAAACTCCAAACTCTAAACTCCAAACTCTAAACTCCAAACTCTAAACTCCAAACTCCAAACTCCAAACTCTAAACTCTAAACTCTAATAAACATGATATCAATAATTGTAGCCATCGCAAAAAATTCTGCCATCGGGAAGGACAACCAGCTTTTATGGCACATCTCCGAAGACCTGAAAAGGTTTAA
>Ga0208900_1000562_pt1 | contig 23124 bp, 22 predicted proteins | sample AntAceMetag02UKK_FD_184763 | JGI IMG/M metagenome (GOLD analysis project Ga0208900, IMG submission 184763) | Saline lake microbial communities from Ace Lake, Antarctica - Antarctic Ace Lake Metagenome 02UKK (SPAdes) (version 2) | ecosystem: Environmental > Aquatic > Non-marine Saline and... | reverse complement strand
AAGAGCAGATACCAAATGAGACCGGTGCACCGGTTGTGGCGGAACAGGGAACCCCGTGGTCAGATCGGGTAACCGATCCGGGTACCGGCATTTTAAAGGCGGTGTACGATTATGATTATGGGGATCCACCGCCTATCTGGAAGAGGTGTCCACCGTGATCAAGCAGCACAAGGATCTGTTTGTGGACGAGAACTATCCGGACCGGGGACACCGTGTGAATATGCTTTCTTCTGGTTTCAAGGAGTTGGGTGTCGGGGTGGCGTTCGGGGATTACCAAGGGTATACCTACTCTTATATGCTCACTTGTGATTTCGGTACAGCCCAGTCGTATTCCGGCATGTTTGTCCTGGGCGTAGTGTATGACGATCAGGATGGAGATCAGTTTTATGATGCAGGTGAGGGGCTGTCCAACGTCTCCATCGATGTGGCCGGTGTCGGTACCACCACCACGGCCACGGCCGGAGGGTATGGGCTCCCGGTGGGTGCCGGCACCTATACAGTGACCGCTACCCAGTCTGATGGAACTTCTGTCCAGAAATCGGTTACCCTTACATCCAAAAACAAAAAAGTAGATTTTCTGGCATCGGAATTCGGGACGTCCGGAACACCCGCTCCTTCACCTTCTCAGATTATTGGCGCGGATGCTGGCGTAACCGCGCTAACTGTATCACCAACTCAACCATTGTCTCTGGTGGTGAACCTCACCAATGCCGCCCTCCTCACCCCCACGTATGAATGGATATGGTTTAAGGTGAGCGAAGCCACTCAGAGCTCAGAGATCTATGTCCTGACCTTTTCCGGGTGGCAAGCGTGGACAGCTGGCACCTCTCTGGCATCCCTGGCCTACAGCCCAGGAACCGGCACCACGCTCTCCTTGGGCGACATCACTATGGCCAATATAGGCTTGGTATCCGGGGACAGTTTGACATACGGGTATGCCTATGCAGTGGGCAGTGCCGCCAATCTGGTGGTGGAAAATATGGTGACCCTGATGGTACAGTGAATGCATGGACTCAAAAAAAGACTGTTAAAGCAGGCTTAATTGTCGCCGAGATGCAATGTTGGCGGTGTAAGAAAAAAAACCCAGAGAAAACAGAGGGTAATACAGGTGGGCCTCTTCTTCCAGGTCGATATAGCAGCACCACGCCGGGAGACGTTGGAAAAAAAGATCCACGGGTAAGCCCCGGTCAAGATCCACGTTCCATAGACTTTCTAAAAGTTCCGGGTCAATACACAAATTATGAAAATCCATCAATTTAAAATTGACGGTGTTAATCATATCAACCATCGGTTCGACCATTTTTTTATAACAAATTGAATTTATTGATATAAAAAAAACAACAAATAAAAAATTCAAATAAAATTTTATTAAATTTATTTCTCGCACCAATCAGATCTCTTGTGTCGTAATAATGTTTTATATCCAAATCATTTAAATAGTAAACATTTGGAGGTGTTTTCCTGTCTAATATGCACCAGATCAAGAGATGTGGCCGGGTCTTGTGACCTAATCAAAACAGGCGGGTTAAATTGAGTTTTTCAGCGTGGGCTTTTCACCTGATCAACTTAAATTTTTACCATAGCGGAATCTGGGTCCATGGTCAATATCCCAGGTGGGTTTTTATCCGGTGGAGATAGGTCCACTTATGGACGGGTCCCAGGTCCGCACCCTTGGCAACATATTACCATGGGTCCACCCCCACAGTGTCTATTTCTTTTTTACCGCCACAATCCAGAATGCATTGACCATGCTCTCTTTCAATTCTTGAATAAGCAGAATCTCGGTTTTCTTTTGATGGCAATGTGGAGTTGAATCTATAACGATACTTATGTTTGTTTTCATAGTCTGCCTGAGCCATGTACTCTTGATTAGCAAGTTGTTTTCTCTGGATCATCATTTTCTCACACTCAGTCGCGCACTTTATACCTTCTATTGAAGTAGGATGCGTAATAACGGTGTAAGTATACACTCGGGGTTGTCTATGACACCCCACACACAAAAGTACGGAAAAAATTGTAATTGCTATGAGCTGTTTTTTCATTTTCTATCACCCTTAATTTGTTTAGAGCAGAACACTGTGAATCTCTTTCAACAACCGGAGTGAAAGGGGAAACTCCTCTCCAAGCCGTTTGAGACCATGGTTGAGGGCCGCCACATAGTTGCTGACCTCCTGAACATCATTCAACGGCACTCCGGGTTGATGCTCAAATTCAAACAGCAACAGGTCGGATAATGATGACTGTGTTCCCTCAATCATTGAGGAGAGAACAGCTTCCTTGCGCACATACATATAAAGGAAAAGTGAGGTATCCGGAAGCAGGACAGATACACTATCCAGACGACCAAGGGCCAACAACGCCTGGTCAAATTTTTCTCGAAGTTCTGGTGACCACTCAACGGGCGGGACTGGCGGTAACGGTGCTGGAACAAAAGCTTGTGCCCTTTCTCCAACCGTGGAAATTGTTATGTAATGTCCTTGCAGGTCTCTGTTCATGCTCTTATTTCACTGTTTGAATTAAAGTGTTTCTTATTTTAAATTTGATCAATATCTAAAATAAGAAATTGAGGCCGAATTGTCAAGAAGGCTTCTGGATTGTGCGGAAATATGTTCCAGTCATCCAGAGTCACCTTGCCGAGGGATGAATGAAGCATAGAATTCAAGAGTTTGCAGATTTTTTCTGCAAACTCTTTTTTTATTCTGGGACTTTATCACAATATCATATAGACTTGAGCATTGGTAAGACCCAAACAATTTGTATTATGACCAATAGGTAAAATTTATTGTCCAAAGCGTTGATTGACATTAATATTTAACTGCCCATCAGCATACGAAGAAGGGAGAAAAAAACAATATAATGAAGATTTATTATAAAATTCTCCTGACCCTCTTGCCTATCGGTGTCCTTCTGCTGTTCATTATCGGTCTTATCCACTCCCATTTCACCTCAAAAGCCCTGACAAACCTGGCAACCAGATGGCTTGAAACCCGCTTATCCGAATCCATTCATATTGCTGAACAGCAAAATGATAATTTAAAAAGATACGACCTGGAAAGCATCCCGGCCAGCGTTCAAAAAGCCAAAATGGATGCGGAAAAAGAAATCAGCCGCATTGGGGTGGGAAAACAGGGATATATTTTTGCCGTGGATAAACAGGGTCGCATTGTTTTTAACCCGGATTCTTCCCTGGTGGGATATAATGTGGCAGGTAAAACCTGGTTCCAACAGTTAAGAGAACAAAGGGGAACCGTTACCTATCGCTCAGGAGAAGGCTATAATCTTGCCTTTTATGGTTATTTTGAACCCTGGGAATGGTTTATCATTGCCACAGATCCCCAGAAAGAATTTTTTGGTGCAGCCCAACGCATAAAACCCTTGATATGGATCACCGGATTGTTGGGGGCCATGGCCATGGCAGTGGCGTTAATGATACTGACCCATGGCCTGACCCGGCCCCTTAAAAGCCTGACTGATGGCACCCGGCGGGTGGGGCAGGGGGATTTAAAAACCATTATAGAGGTGGAATCCAACGACGAATTGGGTGAACTTGCCCGGAACTTTAACCAAATGACCCATCGTCTCCAGGAAATCACCATATTAAGAGATGAACTTGAGGAGGCAGTCAGGGAGCGCACCAGCAATTTGATGGAGATGAATAAGCGGCTGGCAAAAACAGAACGACTTGCCGCCGCCGGACAGCTTGCCACCACCGTTGCCCATGAGATCAACTCACCGCTCCAGGGCATTTTTTCCCTGGTGGAACTGATGAAAGAGGACGCGCCAAAGGACAGTGAAACCCTGGAAGAACTTGAAAGTATTGAAACAGGACTTCAATCCATCAAAAAAACCGTAAAAAATCTCATGGACCTGAACCGTCCCAGCGGACTTGAGAAAGCCCATATCAATATTAATCAACTCATTTCCAAGACCCTCTCTCTTTTTAACACACAAGTGGCAAAGGCAGGGGGGAGCATTCACTTGGATCTTGAACCCGGCATGCCATATATATTGGCTTCTTCCCAACTGCTAAGCCACGTATTAATCAATTTCATCAACAATTCCCTGGAAGCCATGGCAAATGATCCCCCTGCTGAAAAAGGAAAACCCAGGACCCCTGAAATTAAAATTCAGACCCACTGTCATCAGAAAACAATTGTTATTCAATTCCAAGACAACGGACCCGGCATTAAAGAAGATGTGCTGCCCAATTTATTTGTCCCCTTTTTCACAACAAAGAAAAAACTGGGCATGGGCGTGGGCTTGACCATCTGTTCTGACTCAATTCATGAACACGGTGGGATACTTCAAGCAGGTAATGTACCCCATGGCGGTGCCATATTCACCATCACACTTCCCACTGACAATATCCCCCTACCTGATCCAGTTCCTTCCCATGACACCCCTGTACAAAAACAAGAGGGGGAGCAGGCGTAATTCATCCATGAACTTCCTTAAATTTTTTCCGGAACTGCTGGTACGATATTTTCCAGCACTGATGAGCGGTTCTCTCATGACCCTGGCCTTTCCTGGCACCCAGTGGGCCTGGCTGGCATGGGGAGCACTGATTCCCCTTGTGGTATCCATAAGGGGAGCCGCCCCTGGCCAGGCTTTCAGGATGGGGCTGGCCATGGGCATGATGCACTTTTTATCCTTAATTTACTGGATACTGCCCACCCTTCGCATCTATGGGAATTTATCCATTTTACTGGCACTGCCTGTGCTTCTTTTAATGGTGTTCTACCTGGCCCTTTATCCGGGTCTGTTTTGTCTGATTATTTCCAGAGATTATTCCCATAAAAATATCCCTGCCTTACTGCCGTTAAAAGCGTCTCTTGCGTGGGTGGCACTTGAATTTATAAGGGCAAAGTTATTCACCGGATTTCCCTGGGGTCTGGCAGGATATTCCCAGTATCTGAATATAAATCTGATCCAGATCGCCGATATCACCGGTGTTTACGGCATTTCGTTCATCATTGTAATGGTCAATACCACCCTGGCCATGGCATGGCATCTCCTCAAAACCAGAAAAAACCCTTCTGAACATAGAAAGGTCCAAGCAATGGCCTTGGGTGTCTGGGGGGGGGTGCTTATTCTTGTGATAACGGGAATAATGACCTATGGTCATGAAAGACTTGCAACCATGGAAACAACCATGGCCCATGCCCCGAAATCAATCATTTCGGTTATCCAGGGCAATATTCCCCAGGCAGAAAAATGGGACGAAGCCTATAAAACAGAAACGGTGTCAACCTATTGTCAACTTTCCCAAGTGTCTGCTCCGGGCCAGGCAAAGGATCTTATCATATGGCCAGAAACCGCATTGCCCTTTTACTATACCTGGGACAAGGAAATATCTGATCGGGTGGATGCGTGTATCCGTCAGAGCAATGCATGGTTTCTCATTGGCAGCCCAGCCTTTTCTCTTCTGGGGGAGGATGACTTTCAATTTTTCAACCGGGCATACATGCTCACCCCCCGGGCCACCATCAGTGAATTCTATGACAAAAGCCACCTGGTTCCCTTTGGTGAGTACGTTCCCTTTGGAAAATATTTAACCTTTCTGGACAAACTGACCTCCCAGGCAGGTGATTTTTCACCGGGACCAACAGATGCCAAGCCCCTGGCATTCAAAGAAAATCGCGCCGGGGTACTCATCTGTTTTGAAATTATTTTTCCTGAACTTGCCTCAACCATGGTAAAAAATGGGGCAGATCTGCTGGTAACCATGACCAATGACGCCTGGTTTGGTCGCACGTCTGCCCCCTTGCAGCACTTTTCCATGGCAGTGTTCCGGGCCGTGGAAAACAGAAGAAGCGTTGCAAGGGCCGCCAACACTGGCATCAGTGGGTTTATTGATCCCAGGGGCAAAATTACAGGCACCACTGCTCTTTTTGAAAAAACAACCCTGACCCAGGAGGTTTCCTGTGTTAATTTAATGAGCTTTTATACCAAGCATGGGGATCTGTTTGCGTGGTTCTGTCTCCTGGCCACGGCTGTGTTCGCATGGCCCTGGAAACATTTTTCTGGATGGAATTACCGGTTAAAAACAGGGGATAAAAACGTATAAACTCGATGATCAGATTTTTTTATGTTTGCATATCCAACGTTTGATGGTCTTCAGGTGGGAAAGCAGAACAATGAAAACAATAGCCATGATGACATATTGAATCACATGAACATGCTGTTCTAAAAAATCAAAGAAAATAACCCAGGATAAGATGGCAGCAAAGGTGCCCAGAAACACGGCACTGAAATTTCGTCCCACATGGATATTAAGCAAATATCCCATGATGGAACCGGTGACCGGTCCCGTCACCGGAAGGGGTATCATGACAAAAAGAAACAGGCCAACCCAGCCATACTTTTCTATTTTATTCTTATGCTTTTCCGCTTTATTTTTCATGGCAATGGAAACAGTCATCACCCATTTAATTTTAATATGGTTGCTCATGGAAAGGATAAATACGGAATAGGCCAGACAAACGATGAGAATTTCAAGATAGAAGTTATACAACAAGGTCCAGCCAAAGTTGAATCCTGCCATAAAGCACAATCCAATACCCGCAGCCCTTCCCCCGAAAATGTGCGCCAAAAACGCCAGCAGCAAATTCCCGGCCTTTGGCGGATCTGTCACAGCAAACCAGGTAATCATGGCCATTAGTACCACCGCCAGAAGAACCCCCCCCCATAATATCATGCCTTCGGGGGTCTGGTATATTTTGCCTTTTGGGGGAGCAAACTTTATGGGACCTTTTTTCAAAGAATTTTATCTGCCTTTTTTAACGTTCAAGTAATTTATGAACTCACATCGTAAAATAATACATCAGACGTTCAGAAATAATCAAAAACAGTGGAAAAGTCAAGAAAAACGAATTCATAACAGGCACTTGTTTTGTTGCAATGGGACAGGCTTTTGTGATAAATAAGGATCTGTTAAAAACCAGAAACCAGGCCCGTATGATCTACTTTGAGGCTACCATTTGATTTAAACTCAACCAGAAACAAAACACAGGAGAACCCCATGTCCGTAGAAACTAAACAGACCATTCCCTCTTTTTATGAAAAAGCCGAACAACTCAAGGAGTATCTTTGACCTCCCTGTAAAGGAGAACAGGTTAAGAGAACTGGAAAGTTTCATTGCCAGGGAAGATTTCTGGAACGACAATGACAAGGCCACGGAACTGTTAAAAGAACGGACACGAATATCCGATCTCATTGAGGCGTGGCAGGCCATTTATACACAAATAGAAGACGCGGAAATCCTGCTTGAACTTGCCCGGGAAGAAAAGGACAAGGAAGTGGAAAAAGAGGTGGAGGTCCAGCTAAAACGCCTGGCAAAAAAAATCAAAGCCTTTTCCATTGATATCATGTTAAATGATGTGGATGATGCCAGAAATGCCATTGTTTCCATCAATGCCGGGGCTGGCGGCACAGATTCCCAGGATTGGGCGGAAAAACTTTTCCGTATGTACACCCGCTGGATTTCCAAAAAGGGCTACAAGTTACAGATTATTGATTATCAACCAGGGGATGAGGCCGGTTTAAAAGGGGCCACCTTAAGCGTATCCGGCACCAACTGCTATGGGTTTATGAAGGTGGAATCCGGGGTGCACCGCCTGGTGCGCATCTCTCCCTTTAACGCCAGTGGAAAACGCCACACCTCCTTTGCCTCGGTGTTTGTCTATCCCGAGTTAAAGGATGATATCCAGATTGAGGTTGATGAAGGGGATCTGCGCATTGACGTCTACCGGGCCAGCGGTGCCGGCGGACAGCACGTCAATAAGACCAGCAGTGCCGTCAGGATCACCCATCTGCCCTCGGGGGTGGTGGCCCAGTGCCAGCAGGAATCCTCCCAGCACCGAAACAAAGAGATCGCCATGAAGGTGCTAAAATCAAGGCTTTATAAAATTGAAAAAGATAAACAGAACCAGAAAATGCAGGATCTCCATGACGGCAAGGATGAAATCGCCTGGGGCAATCAGATCCGTTCCTATGTCATGCACCCCTACCGCATGATTAAGGATCACCGCACCAACTATGAGGTGGGGGATGTGGATCGGGTGATGGACGGGGATCTGGATCAATTCATTGAAGGGGTGCTGCTTTCCGGCAAGATATAATGGACCCCCAGGAAATTATCAATACACATTACCCACCGGGTACGGATCTCTATGATCTGTTCATGCGCCATGCCGAGCTTGTCACGGAAAAAAGTCTTGAAATCGCCCACAACGTACCCCATCTGCATCCGGATACGGCCTTCATCCAGGAGGCGGCCATGCTCCATGACATTGGCATTTTCATGACCCATGCCCCTGCCATCCATTGCAGGGGTAGCCATCCCTACGTCTGCCATGGTTTTCTGGGTCGACAACTGCTGGAGGATATGGGCTTTCATCGCCATGGGATGGTCTCAGAACGGCACACCGGAGCTGGCATCACCCTTAACAATATCACATCCAACCACCTGCCCCTTCCCCACCGGGACATGGTGCCGGTGACCCTGGAAGAACAGATCATCTGTGTGGCGGATAAGTTTTATTCCAAAAGTCCGGACAAGGCAGGCAATGAAGGGACGGTGGAAAAAATCATCGCCTCCCTGTCAAAGATAGAACCCGGCCATGGACAGCGATTTGCCCAATGGGTTACCCGATTTCATCTCCGGCGCCCTTAACCCCGTGTATGATAAGGAAACACCATGGATATTCATTTCTCAAAGGTTACAAAATCATACAAGGAGAGTGGTACCCGGCACCTTATTTTTGAACATCTGAATGCCCTTTTTCCTTCCCAAACCGTTTCCGTGATTGTGGGAAAAAGCGGGGTGGGGAAAAGCTCCCTTTTAAATCTGGCAGGCGGCATTGACACCCCCGATGACGGGTCCATCAAAATTGGAGACACCCGGATCACCCACATGACCGACCGGGACCGAACGATTTTCCGAAGAAAACACATCGGCATCATTTTCCAGTTTTTCAACCTGATCCCCGTACTCACCGTCCTTGAGAATGTCTGCCTCATTGCAGAGCTGGACAAAGCCTCCCCCAAAGAGGCCCAGAACAATGCCCTTTCCCTGCTGGATCATGTGGGGCTTTACCATCGTAAGGATACCTATCCTGACACCCTGTCCGGCGGGGAACAGCAACGGGTGGCCATTGTTCGGGCATTGGTTCACAATCCAGAGGTCATCCTTGCCGATGAGCCCACGGGGAACCTTGACATGGACACCGGCAGAACGGTTTTGGAGCTCATTGTCAATCTGGTGAAAGAGCGGGAAAAAACCCTGATCATGGTGACCCACAGCCCCGAAGCCGTGGGATTTGCCGACCAGGTATTTACATTTGAGGACAAAAAGCTGTCACTGTCTCTGGGAAAAGGTCTCCTCGCATGATATCCATGGCCCCCGGTATCCTCATTAAAATCGCCCTGAAATACAGCAGGTACCACCGGGCAAGAACCCTTTTGCTGATCCTTGGCATTGCTTTGGGGGTTTCCGGTGTGGTGGCCATTGATATTGCCAAAACCAGTGTCAGCAAATCCTTTGAGCTCTCCACCGGCCTTGTCACCGGAAAAGCCACCCACCGCATCATGGGCACCACCCTTTCCCTTCCCCAATCTTTGTTTACAACGCTGAAGGTCTCCCTTGGGGTCAAACACTGCGCCCCGGTGATATCCCAATATACCCATGTGCAAGAGCTTAAGGGAAAACAGATGCAGCTCCTTGGCATTGATCCCTTTTCGGAGAGTGCCTTTCGCACCCTTTCCCTGGCACCGGATCAATCCGCCAGTGCCCCAAACCTGGCAGAAACCCTGATGTCGGAATCCGGGGTACTCCTCTCCCAAACCCTGGCCCGGGACAACGGTCTCATCCCAGGAGACAACCTGACCCTGGTATTTGGCAAGAAGCAAGTGCCGGTACCCATTGCCGGATTTCTTGACAGTGGAGCAGCCCTGGAAAGCGTGGCCCTCACAGGCATTCTGGTGGCAGATATTGCCACGGTCCAGGAACTTCTGGGCATGGGGGACCGAATCTCCCACATTGATTTGATACTTGAGTCAGAGCAGGCCGTTCAAGCCATCAAAGCCATTCTCCCCAAGGGCACCACCCTGGTGCCCACGGCCCAGAGCAGCCAGGCCGTGCGCAATCTTTCCAATGCCTTTGAAACCAGCCTCACGGCCTTTAGCATGCTGGCCCTTTTCATGGGTATGTTTCTTATTTATAATACGGTGTCTTTTTCCGTCACCCAACGCCAACTCCTCACCGGAACCCTGCGCTCCCTGGGGGCCACCCAAAGGGATATTTTTCTCATGGTGACCCTGGAAGTGTTGATTTACGGCATCGTGGGGTCCCTCCTGGGAATACTTGCCGGGATGCTTCTGGGAAAGGCAGCGGTTCATGTTGTGTGCGCCACGGTGTCGGATATGTACTTTGTGCTCACCGTGAACCAGACTCACATTGCCTGGCCCACCCTGATAAAAGGCTTTTCCGCAGGTATGGTCTCCTGTGTGACCGCCACTTTATTTCCGGCCCTCACGGCAAGCCATATCCCCCCGGTGACACTGTCCCGGCGATCCGCATCGGAAACCCGGCTCCAGGGCATGGCCCTGGGACTGACCCTTTGTGGCATGGCGCTTTTGGCACTGTCTTTTTTGCTCTTTGTGTTTCCCCACACCGGTCCAGCCTTGGACTTTCTGGGCATTTTCATGATGTTCACCGGGGCCGCATTCATGGTGCCCCTGTTCACCCGGGTGTTGACGACAATTTTATTACATGCAACAGCACCCATATCTTCTCTTCTCACCCGCATGGCACTTAAAAACATCGTACGTTCGTTAAGCCGGACCAGCGTGCTCATTGCCTCCCTCATGGTGGTGACATCGGTGTACATGGGCATTGATACCATGACGGCAAGTTTTCGGCAGTCGGTGGTGAGCTGGGTTGATGGCAATATCGGCGGCGATATACATGTGCGATCCGCAGATAAAACCCTGCCCGCCATTGACCCTTTGCTGGTGAACCGCATTACGACCCTGCCCGGGGTGGAAAAGGTCAGTGTCTATGCCATGCACACGGTATTATCCGAGCAGACAGGGGAAACCCATATTTTTGCCTACCAAAGCGATCAGTCCCAAAAGGAATGGGTCTGGACAGCCCATCCGCCGGACACCATGGATGCCCTGCTGGCAAAGGGATATATAGAGGTATCAGAAATTTTTGCAGCCCGGCATGACATTGTTCCGGGACCAGACACCGAAATCACCTTAAATACGCTGCAAGGACCCCACACCTTTGAGGTGGCGGGAATTTTCCGGGATTTTTTCATGGGAGGCGGCCGTATCATCGTTAATCCCCAGACCTTGAAAACCCATTGGGGGTATGAGGATGTCACCTCCATGCAGCTTTTCTTAAAACCGGATCAAGATGTGGACGAGACCATTGAACACATCCAAACCATGGCCCAGTCCTTTTCCCCCCTTGAAATGCGCTCGGGCAAGAGATTAAAGCAAAGCATCCTCAGCGTGTTTGACAACACCTTTATTATCACCACAGCCCTGCAATTTTTAACGGCCATTGTGGCCCTCACCGGCATTATCAATGCAGTCATGGCCCTTTTACTGGAACGTACCCGGGAGATGGCCATTCTCCGATCCTGCGGGGCGGAACCGCTTCAGGTGACAAAACTGCTGCTGCTGGAGTGTGGATATGCCGGTCTCATTGCAGGGATATGTGCCCTGCCCTTTGGCCTGTTTCTCTCCTGGGTGCTCATTGATGTGATCAACAAGAGGTCCTTTGGATGGACCTACGATATGATACTTCAACCCGGGGGGCTTTTACTGGCAGTGATCATGGCCATTATTGCCGCCGTGGCCGCGGGTATCCTGCCAGCCATAAAGGCCGGTCAGAACGATATCCCCACGGCCCTTCGCATGGAATAGCGGAACAGACTTCCACTGTCAGCCCCCTGGAATATGGACGTTTTCGGGTTAGGAAATCCTTTATGAAACAAAGAAATAATGCTGTCGCAAAAACGCGGACAAACCCATGGGTGACACATCCGGGAAACTGGATGGGTGCGCTCATGGGCGTCCTTCTCCTGTCAGTGATGCTCTTTTTCGGATGTGATACCCCGGACAGCGAGAAAGGCTTTGACATTGGCCAGGCACTGTCTTCCCCCCCCACAGAGGACTGCTTTGAACGGGCGGACCGGGAAAAAGCCATTACCTTTCCCCAAGACCTTGGCCCCCACAACACCTTTCAGACCGAGTGGTGGTATTACACCGGCAACCTTGCCGATGCCTCCGGAAATGCCTTTGGGTATCAGCTGACCTTTTTTCGCAGAGCCCTTACCTGTGAATCCCCCCGGGGAACCTCTAAATGGCGAACCCGTCAGCTGTATTTTGCCCATTTTGCCGTCACGGACGTGGCAACAAAAAAATTTTATACCGATACCCGCATGGATCGCGAAAGTCTCGGCATTGCCGGTGCCATGAGCAACCCCTACCGGGTGTGGATTGAAAACTGGACGGCACAGGAAAAAAACCATGAGATCCATCTATCGGCCCAGGGCTCTCTTTTTTCTTTGAATCTCACCCTGTCCCCCCTGAAATCACCAGTGTTCCAGGGAAAATCAGGCCTGAGTCAAAAAAGTGCCCTGCCCGGGAACGCCTCTTATTACTACTCTTTTCCCCGCATGGATACCCGGGGAACCCTTCATACAGAGGCGGGAGACGTGGCGGTCACCGGCCTGAGCTGGTTTGACCATGAGTGGAGCACCAGCGCCCTTGCCACCAATGAAAAAGGGTGGGACTGGTTTGCCTTTCATCTGGATGACGGACTGGACATCATGGTCTGCCAGATCAGAAAAGCAGACAACACCGACAATGGGTTCTCCTTTGGGTGTATCTCCCATGCCGACGGCCAGTATGACATCCTGGGTCCCGATGATTTCACACTCAAGGCCACGGACACCTGGAAAAGCCCGGCCACCGGTGGGGTCTATCCCTCGGCATGGACGCTTTTTCTGCCTTCATTGAAGGTTTCCCTTAAGGTGACCCCTTACATTGAAAACCAGGAACACACCGGAGACTTTGTATACTGGGAAGGGGCTGTGCGGATTTCAGGAAAAAACATTTCCGGTTCCGGCTATGTTGAATTGACCGGGTACCGGAAAGAGCAGGAAAGTCGGTAATTATAATTACACGCCACAAAATTTTCACTGGATTACCATTTTATATAACACCCACGCCCTGACGGACACAACGAATATTGAAAATCCCTCTGGGGTTGTCCACAATGTAGGGGCAGAATCTATTTCTGCCCCTACTGAACTGGCCCCATGATGCCCATGGAATTATGGGGCCAACACAAGCCCGGGCAGCATGGTAGTTTCCAGGCATTGTCTTTGTGATTCAAAAGCCTCGCTTTCAGATTCCGGAAGAAATGAGAGGGGGGTTCCGAAGGCCAAGGTTACCTTTGAAAAGGGCTTGGGAAGCATGAACCGGTCCCAGGAGTTAAAATACCAGGCATCCTCTCCGCAGATATAAAAAGGCACCACCCGGACCCCGGTCCGATGTGCCATTCGTATCACTCCGGGCTTGACCATGCCCATGGGTCCCCGGGGCCCATCAAGGATATGGGCGCCAAACCCATGGGTGTTCAGATGATCAATCATGGCATCCATGGCCTGTTTCCCCCCCCGGGAAGATGAGCCCCGGGGAGTATGCCAGCCGGTTCTGTTGGCCACACCGGAAATAAGATCGCCATCTTTACTCCGGCTGATCATAAGACCCGGGTTGAATTTTGAATAGGTTTTAAAGTAACGGATGGCAGAAAAAAACTGCTGGTGCCATCCACATAAAAGAATGGGGGCTCCCTGCTGCAGAAGGCGTTGCCATTTTTGTTCATTCTCCACACGAAACCGGAAGGTCAAGCTGTAAAGCTGAATAAAATAATAGACAAAACCAATAAACGGGCGGGTATAGATGATCCATTTTAATTTTTTCAATATGCCTATCCTTATATCAAAGATGAAGAGAACCAATACCATATCAGCTTTTAGAAAGAAGACAACCCTCAAAATTGGCCCCGTTTCTGGTCAACATTTTTGATAACCGGGCCTTTAATTCAAGGCCCGGCGGCATCATACAAAAACATTTCACATCACACTGGCATTATTTTACATTTTTTCCCGTGACAGCGTATATAGGGTCCGACAGCCGGAGTTGAGGGAAATATTTATCTTCAAAGGGCCTTGGATATCCCCGCATGGAAAGGGTTGAAAGGGATTCAAATCCATTGGTCTTTCGAAAATACTCGGTGACCAGGCCCATCCGTTCAAAATCATGGAGATGTTCCCAGACATGGATGGCCTTTTCCGGAAACCAGCGGTTGGAAAAAGTCACCACAAACAGGCCCCCCGGTTTCAACACCCGACCCACCTCTTTGAACACTGAAACCGGATCTGTGAGATATTCCACGGACAGCGAACACATAACTGTGTCAAATGTATTGTCCTGAAATCTCAAATTCGGATTAAGGTTGAGATTCTGAACCTCGTAATTGGACAGATGGGGATTTTTTTTCAGCTCATTTCCGTTGAGTCCAAGCCCGTAAAGGCCTGACAGGTCAAGGTCCGGAGGAAGATGGGAGGTCCACCCGGCCATGAGATCCAGCACCGCATCCCCCGGTTTAATACAGGTGCCGTAAAATTGGGACAGGTTTTCCCGGGCCTGGCTGTCAATGTGATGCACAAACCGATCGATTTCATAAAACCGCGTATCCGGTTCTTCATCCCGCCGCCCAAAGGCATTGTCAGAAAAAAAATCAGTGGCTATTCCATTGTGCCGGGCCTGCATGCCCGGACCTGTCAGGGCCATTTCCAACCAGTCGGTGCAGGCACCTCCTCTTTCGTCGGATTTTAAAGACTTCCCCTGCACGGTCATGGACAGGGTCATGGGGATACCGGCCATGGGGTGGTTGAGATCTGCGGTGATGTGGTGATCTGTTATATCAATACAGCAAAACGGCGTTGTATTGTCTTTAAAAATACCATTCAAACCGTTGATAATCCCCTGGGGATAATGCCGCCCCCGGTACAATTCTCGGGAAGATCCCAGCCCACTTAAATGCCCCCGGGGCAGTACATGCACCTGTTGGGAACTATGGACCCCGATGAGTTCACCGGGATCAATGGGGACCGTAATGGTTTCACCATGGTGGGTATTCAAGAGGTTTTCCAGTACGCTGCCCGGAAAGATGTCCCGCCAGCAATTGAGATCATCTGCGAAATAATGCTCCTGGTGGCGGATATCTTCTTTTTCCCAGGAAACGTCAATGGAGAGATCAATCCGTGAATTACGGGATACGTTTGTCATCAGAAACTCCTACCGGTCCAGGATATTTGAGGTTTTTGTAAAATATCATCTGTCTTTTCATCAACAGATCTTGGCAAATGCTGATGAAAAATATAGTACGGATAAATATTTTTTCAAGCCCCCACCCTCCTGCAATGTGGCCCGGTTTAAAGTTTGCATTGACGACCGTACCTTTGTCAATTATAAACATTCCATGGACATCCTCATCCTCTCTTTAAATACCACTGCTGCCCTGATTTCCCGCATAGGGTTTGTCATGTTTATAAGCCTCTTTGGCATTGAACTGTTTATGCAGATGGGCCTGATGACCTATCTTAAACCCATTGGCAGGCCAGTTGCCAGGCTTGCCAACCTCCCCTCGGAGAGTGCGGTGAGTTTCCTGTCCGCCATCGGTTCCATGATCGCTGCCCATTCCATGGCGGCCCAGTTCCATGCCGATGGAAAACTCACCGACCGGGAACTGATCCTCACCGGGGTTCTCAATACGGTCCCCTTTCATTTCAAGGAAGTCCTCACCTTTCAGCTACCCGTGATTCTGCCGCTTCTTGGCATGCGCTTGTGTCTTATCTACATTGCCGCCTTCTGGCTCACCGGATTTTTAAAGCTTGGATTTGTTCTTCTGGCAGGACGGTTCACCATTGCAGGTGAAAGTCGCACAGAAGATGCCTTTAAATCCATGACCTGTGACCCCGATGATCCGAATTGCGGACCCCGGACCTTTGGACAACTTCTGAAAGATACCTGGAATACCCGGAAAAAAATGTTCATCCGCATGATCACATTGCTTTCCTCGGTGACCCTGATCATCCAGATCCTCATGAACACCGGCATGCTGAAATGGCTTGAAACCCTTATTGTTCCCATGACCTCGTTTCTGGATCTTCCGGCGGCCGTGGTGGGACCCCTGAGTGCCTATGTGTTCAGTCCCACGGTGGGCATCACCTTCATGTCCAACCTTTTAAACCAGCAGGCGGTCACTGAGTACCAGGCCATTTTATCGTTGATGGCCGGTAGCCTTTTGATGATTCCCTTTACCCGGATCAGACGCACCCTTCCTCGGTACACCGCCATATTTGGACTGAAAAACGGCACCCTTGTCTGTGCCCTCACCACCACCTTCAGCATGATGGCAAGGATTTTAACCCTTGTGTGGGTGCTTGTTTTCTTTTAACCGCTAACCCAGGAACCACTCCTATGAAAAATGACAGCAAGACCATCCAGACCATCCGACAGATGTTTGACGCCCAATCCATTGCCGTGGTGGGGGCCTCTGCCGATCCTTCCAAATATGGTTTCATGACATTGGACTGTATCATCAAGGGGGGCTTTCAAGGCAAAATCTATCCCATTAATCCCAAGGGGGGTGAAATTTTAGGTCTCCAGGCCTACACCTCATTGATGGAACTGCCTGAAGTGCCCGATGTGGCCGTAATTCTGGTGCCGGTAAAAGTGGTGCCCCAGGTAATTCGGGATGCCGGTAAAAAAGGCATCCCCGGTGTGGTTATCACCACGGCCGGTTACCGGGAGGTGGGCCGGGACGATCTGCAACAGGAACTCATCGCTGTTGCCAGGGAAAACAACGTCCGTATCATCGGCCCCAACATTGAAGGGTTCATATATATGCCCAACAAACTCAATGCCCAGTTTTTCCCGGTGATTAAAAACCAGGGTCCCTTTGCCACCATCTCCCAGAGCGGGTCCCTCACCAACGGCCTTGCCGAGTGGGCGGACAAAGAGCAACTGGGCATCAGTGCCACCATTAATCTTGGCAATCAGGTGGACATCTGCGAGTCAGATTTCATGGAATTTCTGGCAGAAGACGATGCGGTCAGGGCCATGGGACTTTACCTTGAAGGGGTTAAAAATGGCAGACGATTTTTAGAGGCACTGCAACGGGTGACTCCCAAAAAGCCGGTGGTGATTCTAAAATCCGGCAGATCCAGTGCCGGTGAAAAATCCGTGGCCTCCCACACCGCCTCCCTGGCCGGAGCCCACAAGGTATTTCATGCCGCCTGCCGTCAGTATGGTGCCATCCCCGTGGACAATCTCCAGGATCTCTACGATTATGGCAAACTGCTGTCCACCATGGAGATCCCCCAGGGCAATCGGTTGCTCATCCTGTCCTCCTCCGGGGGCATCGGGGTGATTGCCGTGGATGAAGCCGAAACCCTGGGCATTGATGTACCTGCCCTTCCCCAAGCCTTTGTGGATGAGGTAAAGGCATTGAACCTGTCCCCCCTGGGTTCCTACACCAATCCCATTGATCTTGCCGCCATCTGGGCCCATGAGTTCCGGGAAGTGGCCCTTGTGGCGGACAAACATGATGTGGCAGATGTGTTTCTCATCAATTTCGGCGATCCCATTGAAGGGGGCGGGGAGATGATCATTGAACTTAAAAAACAGATCAAGGCCGGCATTGCCATCTCTTACATGGGCGGTGCCGAAGACGAAGCCATGGATCGGCCCCGCATGAACCGGGCCGGGGTGCCGGTTTTTTCAACGCCGGAAAGGGCCGTGAAAGCCATTGCTGCAGCCATGGAATATGGCCGTTTCCAAAGAAACACGGCTGATGAACAGACGGGCAGCTCAGCGATACTGATATCTCCCTGTGATCATGGTACATGCGATGATAAGGTCAATCCTGATTGTGAGCCGTTTCAGGGTACAAAAATGGATGCACTTTCTGCCGATGCCCCCACCAGCGATACCAAAAAAAATACCGGAACCGCTGACTTTCTCCTGGAGCCCCAGGCCGTGGATCTCATTGAAAAATACCAAATCCCCTACCCTCCCCATTATTTCAGCAATAATTTGGACGAGCTGATAACGGCTGCCGATGACATGGGCTATCCCGTGGTGCTCAAAGTGGTCTCCAAGGATGTGGTTCACAAGAGTGACAGCGGTGGTGTCAGTGTCAACATTAAAAATGCCCGGGCCTTGAAAACGCAATGTAAGGCCATGAAATCCCGGATCAAGGCGGCCCATCCCCATGCCGTCATTGAGGGGATGCTGGTCTGTCACCAGGCCAACGAAGGGGTGGAACTCATTGTGGGGGCCATGGATGACCCGGTATTCGGCCCCACCCTTATGGTGGGCATGGGCGGAATCTTTGCAGAAATCATGCAGGACACGGCCTTTCGGGTGGCCCCCCTCACCCGAACCCATGCCCGGGAAATGATCATGGAACTCAAGGGTTACCCACTGCTCACGGGTGCCCGGGGGACCGCCCCCTGTGATGTGGATGCCCTGGTGGATCTCATCATGAACCTGTCTTGTCTGGTCATGGAAAATCCGGACATCAAGGAGCTGGATCTCAATCCGGTGCGGGTCTATGAAAAGGGGGTCCTGGCCCTGGATGCCCGAATCATGAGATAGTTAAAAATAATTCCGCAACTTGAGTTCAAATGGATGGGGATTTAAATAAGTCTGGATTTTTAGCCAGGGCTGATCGTATTTTAACACATAATGCCGAATCAGCGTGATGGGCACGATGAGGGGCACATATCCGTCCCGGTACTGATCAAAAAGAGTCTGCAGCTCCTTTTTTTCATCGGAGTTCAGCACTTTTTTGAAATATCCCATGATGTGCTGGAGCACATTGATATTTTTTTTCAATGTGCTCATAAGGCTCAGGGCTTTAAGCAGTGTTTTTTCATAGGTGTCAAACAACTGTTCCAGATTCATATTTTTTCCATTGGCCACCAGTTTTCCCATCTGTCGGTAGAGATCCTGATTATGGGAGAGGAGTAACAGCTTGTTCCGGGTATGAAACCCCACCAGTCCCCCAAGGGTTTTGTCGGTTGCAATGAGATCCCGCCAGCGCTTCAGGGTAAATATATTTTCAATAAAATTTTCGCGCAGTTTGGGATCATTGAGCCTGCCAGCTTCCTCCACTGGAATCCGGGGAAACCGTTCCGTGAATCCCCTTGCAAAAATGCCCCTACCATTTCTTTTCACCACGCCATCATCCCCATACACCCGGATGCGATACAACCCGCTGCTGGGGGATTTACTTCGAAAAATATACCCACACAGGTTTTCAGACTCAAGATCGTCAAGGCGTTTTTCCATCCAGATTTTCATTTGATCGGTCATGTCAATGCCGGTCTTCTGGGTCAACAATCGGGGATTCTTGGCATCTCCCACCAACCGCACCGCCTCCCTGGGAATAGGCATGCCGCAATCCACCTCGGGGCACACCGGTACATATTCGGTAAAAAGACCCAGGGTCTGGGTGAGAAACCGGTCATGGCTGTGGCCACCGTCGTAGCGGACCTGCTTTCCCAGCAGACATGAACTGATACCTATTTTAATGGGACTGAGCATATGAACTTCTCCTTTTTTAGAAAGGTATGGCGGCCATTCAGGGTGTTTGTAATCAAGTTCCTGTTTCCCATGGCCGTTAAAACTACTCGACATCAGCATCACCATATGATGTATATACTTTTTATGTTAAATGAAATTTAATTTTTTAAAAAGATGATAAACTTATACATAAAATGTATCAGGGTCAAGGTGGACCGTTATTTCATGGTCAGCCAGTTCCAGAAAGTGGTTGAAATAGAAATGATGCCAGATGGACAGGAATAACCAGACAGGAGGAGCTGTTGCAGGAAAGCATTAAACACCATAATCTGACAAATGAGTTCTATACTCCTGAAAAATGTTATATTACCGAACTATCCAACACATCCGATGATCCGGAAATTTCCATTGCCAGGGCCAGGGTGGCACCCGGCGTAACCACCTGCTGGCATCGACTCCGGGAGACCGCCGAGCGTTATTACATCCTCCATGGCAGGGGAGAGGTGGAGGTGGGCCAATTGTCCCCCAGGAAGGTCGGCCCCGGTGACATTGTTCTGATTCCCCCCATGTGCCCCCAACGCATCACCAACATCGGCCAGACAGATTTGATCTTCCTTGCCATCTGCACCCCCCGCTTTTTAGATGATGTCTATGAAGATATGGAAGAGAGCCCGGGTGATGACAACACGCCCGCCTGATCATTATAATGGCAGCAACCTAATTTCCAGATCAGCGTTTAGTTTTTTATGGTAGTTACATGTCTATTAGAAATATGATAAACTCGTCAACTTATTTCATCTGCGGTCCTAAACCAATAATTTTTCACCGGGTTTACAAATAACGCCTAACTGGATCATCCAAAAGATGCGGAGGGCTTACACCAAATATTAAAAGGTAAACAAACACCCTGATGATCGAAAAAGATTTTGATATACCCTTCATTGCAGACCTTGCACGTCGTGAGAAACAGATTCAGCAAAACTACCGTCCGATTATTGCTGTTCATAAATGGTTTGCCAGACGTCCCGGGACATTGTTTCGGGGTCTTATTTTATCTGAATTCTCTGACAAACCCCTTCAGGAGGTGTATTACACCCCCAATAACCTTCCAGGGCTTCATATTGCAGATCCCTTTATGGGGGGGGGGATTCCTCTTCTGGAGGCTAATCGTGTGGGTTGTGATGTCACAGGGTTTGATATTAACCCCATGTCATATTGGATTGTAAAACAGGAAATTGAACATCTTAACCTGGATGATTATTCTGAAGCAGCCAAGCTGCTTTGCTACAATCTTGAAAAAGAAATTGGGCATCTTCACAAAACTAAATGCACACTTTGTGGCTCTAAAGATGCCCATGTAAAATATTTTCTATGGGTGAAAGTCATACCTTGCAAACAATGTGGAAAGGGGATCGACCTATTTCCCGGTTATATGCTTTCGGCTGGCTCCCGGCATCCCAAAAATGTATTTGTATGTTCTGAGTGTGGAAAATTAACCGAAGTTGAAGACAAAAAAAATCCAGGCAAATGCTGCCATTGTTCCTTTAAATTGATCTCAAATGGTCCTGCCAAAAGAGGCCTTTGCAAATGCCCTGAATGCAGGACTGAAAATCGTTTTCCAGACCCCGCTCTGGGGGCTCCCAGGCACCGCATGTATGCCATGGAATATCATTGCCCTATTTGTAAACCGTCCCATAAGGGTCGATTTTTTAAAACACCAGATGAAGCAGATATTGCAAAGGCTGAAGAAGCGTCAGAACGTTTATCCAGTATAAATTCAAGATATATTCCTGAATCCAAAATTCCGAGTGGCGACGAAACAAATCGCCTGCATCGCTGGGGCTACACCTATTACAGTGAAATGTTTAATCACCGGCAGCTTCTTGGCCTGGAACTTTCCGCACGGCTTATTGCCGATCAACCTAACGAAAGGGTACGAAATGCCCTGGCGACAAATCTTTCTGACTTGCTCCGTTATCAAAACATGTTATGCCGCTATGACAGCCGGGTATTAAAGTCCCTTGATATATTTTCCATCCATGGATTTCCAGTGGGGCAGATTCAGTGTGAATCAAATTTTCTTGGCATCATGATGCCTGGCCGAAGCATGTGTATCGGCAGTGGCGGGTGGGCAAATATCATAGAAAAATTCAAAAAAGCCAAATCTTATTGTGACCACCCCTTTGAAGTTAAATTTCAAGGTAAAACAAAAAAGGTGATCCCCATCAAGGGAGAATGGATTGGAGATCACTTAGATGGAAATGCTACCACCCGCCCAAGACGAATTGATATTTCATGTAAGGACGCTGGTGCATCCAATCTTCCAGATGGCTCATTGGACGCGGTTTTTACTGACCCGCCCTATTTCGGCAATATTCAGTATGCTGAACTCATGGATTTTTGTTATGTCTGGCTAAGAAAATTAGTCGGAAAAAGCGCTCCTGCGTTTAGCGAGGCTTCAACTCGATCACCCGATGAGTTAACAGGCAATACAGACATGGGCCGTGGCCTGGATCATTTCACACAGGGCATATCCAAGGTCTTCCAGAAAATGTCCACAGCACTGAAACCAGGCTCTCCTTTGGCATTCACCTATCATCATAATAAAATTGATGCCTATTATCCCATAGCTGTGGCCATCCTGGATGCCGGTTTGACCTGTTCTGCATCCCTTCCTTGCCCTGCTGAGATGGGCAGCTCCATCCATATCAAGGGGACGGGTTCATCCATTATAGATACAATTTTTGTTTGCCGGACAACGGGTATCATGCAGGAAAAATGGATCGCAACCTCGCCTAAAGATCTTGCTGAAATTGTTAAACATGATTTGAATTTTCTTAAAGCGGGGAATGTAAATCCGACCCGTGGCGACATCAGGTGTGTTGCCTATGGACATCTCATTCGCCATGCCATCTGGAACTTGCGGCATAACTGGGATAAAACAAAAGCAACTGCAATACGCATTGTAAAGGTGATGGATTGGATTCGATTCTTTGGCGGATGGGCTGAGATTGAGAGATTCATAGACATGCCAGGCAAAGAAGAATCAAAGGAAAGTTCCCTGTTTTCAGTGCAGGAAAAGCATTCCAATTATGGAGAAAAAAATGTTGATGTTCCCTTTTAATGCAACCCTGGAAGAAATTAGTAAAAATCCTGAAAACTATGTTGATTCCGTTTTTTCGTGCCTGGAATCAGAATTTCTTGTTATGCCAAAGGGAGCAGGATTTGTTGAATACCCCGCTTTTGAAGGAGGTTATGAAGCACTTAAAGCCGCCAGCAACGGATTTTCTAAGCTTGATCCTGCCAATATTTATCCAGTGACTGTTTCTGAGCCAATTTCCATCATTGTACTTCGCACCATGCTTGGATTTACACCGCCGGAGTGGGGGTATGTTACGACTCAAAAAACAGGCGTGACGGTTACCCAGGGATTTATTCGTTCTC
>Ga0208900_1000561_pt1 | contig 23127 bp, 22 predicted proteins | sample AntAceMetag02UKK_FD_184763 | JGI IMG/M metagenome (GOLD analysis project Ga0208900, IMG submission 184763) | Saline lake microbial communities from Ace Lake, Antarctica - Antarctic Ace Lake Metagenome 02UKK (SPAdes) (version 2) | ecosystem: Environmental > Aquatic > Non-marine Saline and... | reverse complement strand
TCTCGATGAATTCTTATGGCACTTTTACCTTTTATAAATCCAACGGTATTGGACACACTGAATTTTGGAGGTATGCTCAAACAAATATGAACGTGATCTCGCATAAAGGTTTTTTGCTGGACGAATCAAAAGCCTGCCCAAGGCCCTACACCATGGGCAGGCCCAACAAAAATACTACAAAGGAATAATAATGGAATTTTTGATTAAAAACAATGCCAAAATGACCGGGCTTGGATTTGAGGCCCAGAATGAAATCAAGGCACAGCTCATAATGGATAACCCTAAATTTAAAGACGCGGAACGGGCGGGGCGGTACACTGGTGGTATTGATAAGCATCTTCACTTTTATCAGGAGATCCCACGGGGCCTGGAAATTCCCAGGGGTTTTGCGGCCAGGGCCTACCGGATATGTGAAGGGTACGGAGAAAAAATCACCGTCATTGACCATCGAGCGGAGGTGCCTGTTGACTTTCAATTCCATGGGACACTGAAACCTTTTCAAAATGTGGCTGTGAATGCCATGATTCAGACCGACCATGGAACCCTGGAATCTTCTACCGGAAGCGGTAAAACCGTCATGGCCTTAAGCATTATTGCAACCAGGGGAAAACGGGCCTTGATCGTAGTCCATACCAAGGAACTTCTGAACCAATGGATTGACCGGATAGAATCTTTCCTAGGAATCCCTGCAGGTGAGGTGGGGGTCATCGGTACGGGCAAGTTTTCCCTGGGGGAAAAGATCACCGTTGCCATGGTGCAGACTCTTTGCAAAAGGACCGCGGAAGTGATGGGAAAGTTCGGTCATGTGGTTGTGGATGAAGCCCACAGATCACCCAGCAAGACTTTTACCGATGTTGTCAGTGCCATGGATGCAAAGTATCTTCTTGGCTTGACTGCCACGGCATACCGCCGGGATGGATTAGGCCGGGTTATATTCCTTTACCTGGGAGACCGGCGCCACCAGGTTGAAAAGGCCGAACTTTTGAACCTGGGCCATTTATGTGAAGCACGGGTGGTATGGCATCAAACAGACTTTGACACCTGCCTGAACCCTTCCGAAGAATACAGCAAAATGTTATCCGAACTGACACAGGACCACCAGAGGAATCGACAGATATGCAGCGACGTTGCCGGGGATAACTGCCAGGGAATTAAACTTATTTTGTCCGACAGGAAGGACCATTGCCACCAATTAGCTGATATCCTCAAAGAAGAGCATGGAATTGAAGCCACCGTCTTGACAGGGGGATTGACCCGGAAGCAACGGGAAGATGTGAACCTGCAGATACACACCAGCACGGTTAAGATTCTTATCTGCACGGGGCAGCTCATCGGTGAGGGGTATGACCTGCCAGCACTGGAAAACCTGTTTCTTGCAACTCCTATCAAATTTAGTGGGAGGCTGATCCAATATATTGGGAGAGTTCTCCGTCCGTCACCGGGTAAGGATGAAGCCACGGTCCATGATTATTGTGATTTGCTTGTGGGTGTCCTGGAGCATGGGGCACGGGTGCGGGCCAGGGTTTATGATCGGGAGGGCATCCGGGCTGCATGAAAAATCACTGCCCAAATTTGGGCATTCATATACTGCATGAAAACTGGGGAATGATGAATAAAGTATTATCAGAGCTGCAACGGTTTATTCTCCTGGAAACATACCTGAATGATAATGTCACCAACGCCGACATCCTGATCAAATGGTATGGGTTCAAACCGTCATATTCATACCGGGGAAAAAAGTTCAACCGGCACCAGATCGGCATGAAAAGATATCTGAGTGCTTCGGTGGCCGCGTCCAGATCCCTAACGAGATTGGAGGCAAGGGGCCTGCTGAAAAGAACCATTGACGGGTTTGGATTGACCGAGAAGGGAACAGCCCAGGCGGTTAATTTTGCACCCCACTTTAAAAAGGCGGCTTTGACGGGCAAAAAATTGAATGGTGCCGATGGTTAATTTTTGGTCTCCCATAAAAAGGAGGGATTGATTGACCAAGGATGGAATGGATCTGGTGGTTAATTTCTGGTATTTATACACCCCTTAAAGTGAAAAATAATGAAAAATACAAAAACCGATGATTTAGAAAAAGGCGTTAAAACGTCTGATAAACCCTTGAAAGTTGATGATGAAATAAGCATAAAATCTAAGGATGGTCTTGTTCAAGTGGAAGTCTCCCAAATAGCCAGGCAGAAGACAACCGGGTTCAAAACCGATGCTACAACTTATATCCTTAACGCCACCTTGTCTGCAATTGGTCAAGGGCTTTCTGAAAAAGGTATTGCAGAAAAAGGGGAACAGATCCTTCTTTCGATGGGTGAACTGTCACCTAAAGATGGGTTTGAAGGAATTTTAATTAGTCAGATGCTTACGGCATACGACCAGGCGATGAAATGTTTTATGATAGCCGATCTAAACATAAAGACATCAAAAATTTATGAAAAGTACATGAATCAGGGGATAAAATTAATGCGTCTTTACAATCAACAGCTTGAAACCCTGGACAAGCATAGGAACAAGGGCCGACAGCGTATGACCGTTGAACACGTTCATGTCCATGAAGGGGGACAGGCAATAGTCGGAGAGGTTCACCAGGGGGAGGGGGTAACTAATGAAAGATGAAGTTCAACCCCATGTCTGCAACCCTTTTAAGGATGTCCCAAAATGTGGAGCCAGAAGTGAGAGGACCAGGCAACCCTGCCAGCAACCTGCCATGGCAAATGGTCGTTGTCGGCTGCATGGTGGAAAGTCCACAGGACCACCCAAAAACAATCAGAATGCTTTGAAACATGGCTTCTACACAAAGGATGCCATTGAACAACGGAAATATATTCGGCAATTATTCAAAAGGTCCCGAGAGTTGTTTGATGAAGGTTGACGTGGTGTCTACTTGAACTGGAACCGTTGGCATTCTTGTGTATAGGCTGTTTTTCTAATAAACTGGTTACTATATTTGATTAATAATTTCGGGAAAAATAGGGGGAAACAATGGGTGGATTCGGATCAGGCAGGTATCGCCGGACTGGTGGTCGTCGGAAATGTGAGAACTCTCTACCCCTGGATATCCGGAAGCTGCACCGGGAAGGGCGCCTTGTCCCTGGGAACTATTTATCAAGGAGTTGGACACGCAGAGGAAAGGAGTATGCCAGCATAGAGATCTGGGTGGAAGATGATCACATAACCCTGGAGTACATGCAAAGAGGGGTTGAAGTACGGCAACGGATTGAGTCCCACACCATCGTGTTTGATAATCCCATAACCGGCTGTTCCTCAGAGGGGGTTGTTTACACGGCACAGGTGGGGCTGTAAGGTCGCACTCCATGTTTCAGGCAATCCATTTAAATTTTGTTATTAATTTATAAAGTCTGTCAAATGTCGCTCCGTAGGGAGGGGCGATGGCCAGAGTTTTTTTGGCCTGTTTGAACACAGGTCTGAGTTTTGAAAATTCAACAAATCCCTCGTATCCATGATATTGACCCATCCCGGAGTTTCCGATTCCCCCGAAGGGCAGATCATGCTGGGCCACATGCATGGCACAATCATTTATGGTAACACCGCCTGACAAGGTATTTTTGATCAGTTTGTCCAAAAAAGCCGGATCGTTTGAAAACACATACAAGGCCAGGGGCCGGTCATGGCTATTAATATAGGAGATGACCTCATCCAGCGATTCATAGGTCATTATCGGCAACAAGGGGCCAAATATCTCCACCTGCATAATCCTCATCTCTTCATTGACAGAGGTCACAATGCAAGGAGAGATTTTTTGTAATTCATCATTTGCCCAGGGGCCGGATATTAAATTAATAATCTCTGCATTTTTGTCCCTGGCATCTTCAAGGGTCGCCATGAGGCGAAAATAGGCTTTCTGGTCAATAATGCTGGTATAGTCCCGGGTTTCTAATTTTGGGTATTGACGGGAAACAATTGTTTTTGCCATTTGGATAACCGCATCTTGCCTGCCTTCCGGCACAAAGAGATAGTCCGGGGCCACACAAGTCTGCCCCGAATTCATGAACTTGGCATACATAATCCGTTCAACCGCTGTTTTTAAGTCAAAATCTTCTGCTAAAATGGTGGGCGACTTGCCCCCCAGTTCCAATGTCACCGGTGTCAAATTTTTCGCAGCCGTGGCCATGATCGTTTTCCCCACCGTTGGGGAGCCTGTAAAAACAAGGTGATCAAAGGGCAGGGAAGAAAAATCTTTTGAGGGGGTTCCCGGTAGAAATGCGATCAACTCTTCCGAAATTTTTTCAGAGAATTTTTTTTGCAATAAGGTGCAAAGGGTCTGGGAATTGGCTGCCTGCTTAACCATTACCCGATTTCCTGCGGCAATGGCACAGATTAAAGGACCCAGCACCAGAAATAAGGGATAATTCCAGGGAGCCACAATCCCCACCACTCCTTTTGCCTGGGGGATAACCCTGTTGCTTCCGCCAAAAAATACCAGGGAGGTATGACGTTTTTGGGTTTTCATCCATTTTTTCAGCCGTTTCCGGGTATATCGCAACCCCATTATGCTGCTGGATATTTCCAGAATTTTTGTTTCATGGTGGGAACGGTTTCCAAAATCGGTACAGATCGCCTCACAAATTGCCTGATCATTCTCTTGTATAATCTGCTCGATTTTTTTTAAAACATCCATCCGCTCCCCATGGGGAAGATAGGGGTGCTTAAGGCAGGCCTCTTTTTGCCTCTTGAAGGTTTTCAGTGCTCTGTTCTCATTTTCCAGGGAGACAATTTTAGCGGAGGTGTGCATTTTTATCCTCACTGTTTAAGGGTCCAGATCCAATTGATGGGAAATTCCCACCCCTTCCTGCTGCCAGATAAAAAACCGCACAGCAGGAGATCAAGCAGGAAAAGGCTGCTTGAAGGATTACGTGTTATTAATTGTCGCTTTTATCTTTTCTTGCAAATCGTATAGATTAACAAAAGCTTTTATTTACTATTATTCACCCAAACAAACAATAATTATTTTTTCGACGGTTCTTCCTGGGAGAATCATACCCCCTTCCCACAGTCCATTTTTACGGTTGCCCAAAGGTCACTCCAGTTTTCTCTCCCATTTCCGATTCGGCATGAGGCTATTAAGGCCGGGTATTCTCCCTGCGGGATAGGTTACATGTCACACCTGAGCCTGCCGTCAAAGCTCATTCTCATAAACACTTTTAATCTCCTCCGGTTGAATGCACAAATATTCAAGTGTCTGCCGCTGGCTTGAATGATTAAAGCAGACCATCAATTCAGGCAGGCCCACGCCAAACGTTTTGCGCTGATGATATCCCCAGGTCTTTCTTAAAGTATGGCTGGCATAGTTACCAGTCAGGTTAGCACCCTGGCACCAAGTTTTAACCAACCGGGACAGCGACGGTACGGTTAAAGCTTCGCTCTTTCTCCCCATGAATAACGGCCCATTAAGGCTGAAGGTGCCATTGTCACGCATCTGCTTTAAAAGGGGTCGTATGGCAGCAATGACGGCCTTGTTCAAGTTTATACGCCTTGGTTTCTTTGTCTTGATCTCATTTAATACCAGTTCATCGCCCGCCTGGACCTCGAGCACCTGATGGATTTTGATATTTAAAATGTCGCTGGCCCGTAGGTTGGTGTTGATTCCCAGGACAAACAAAGCATAATCCCTTGGCTTGTCTTTAAGCATGGTCTTGATCAAGCGGATATCTTTGATTTTTTTGATGGGGTGGACTGAAATGGTGCTGCCTTTCTTCGGATGGTTCCGGTTCGGCATTTGGTTATCCCTTTGGTTAAGTGTCTGAGTTCCGCTAAGTAATAGTGGCATATAACTAATACTTAACACTATATTCTGAGCATATCAAGGGTTCATTTTATCGATATAATGAAAAACGTTGGCAATATTGGGTATCTCTGTGAATTGTTGTGTATGAATTTTGCCAACTTCTATGCTAAAGTTAGCGAACCAAATTTATGGGGTTGGGTTAGGGGCGGAATTTTTGGGTGTTTTACCATGGGAATAAACAGGGTCTTGTCTTGAAATGTTCAACCACCGGAGGCAAATAAATTATTGGTTGCCGTGTTCTTTATATATTATAAAAACCACTCTGGAAGAATGTCCAAAAATGATGCCTACGGCTCATATATTTGAATGGAAATTTCTATTCTGGAAAAGCATAAAATACCAGGTATAGTGGTTCCCAAATATTGTCAGGACCGAGCCCTATGAATGCAAGTCATCGCTTTTTGATGGTGGGGACAACTGTGGACTTATACCATAATTGCTCACGAGGGACAGCATCATTTCAGCCCTGGCATTTCGGCATTAAATATTAGTCTATAAACAAAAAAGTGATTGACAATAAACAACCGATTTATTATTAGACGTATCAACATATGTTTTAACTATCTAACAATTGGAATAGAGCAATGGTATCTCACAATATAGGGCGCATAGCTGAAAAACCACTAACATCTGTCATGGAGAACTATCTTGAGGCTATTTTTAATCTGGATCAGGAAAAAAAAGTGGTTCGCGTAAAAGATATCGCCAAGCGGATGAATGTCAAAATGCCCACCGTATCCAGTATGCTCAAGAATCTGAATAATAAAGGGTTGGTAAACTATGAAAAATACGAATATGTAGAGCTGACTAAAGACGGAGCGGATGTTGGGAAGGAAATATGGCGTAGACATAAGATTTTACTCAAGTTTTTAACCGAAATCTTACAAATTGAGTTTAAAATTGCCGACGAAGAGGCCTGCAAAATGGAACACTCCCTTAGTTCCGCCACCCTGGACAGCCTTATCGACTTTATGGAGTTTATCCAGACATGCCCACGCGCTGGGGAGAGTTGGCTTCATTATTTTAAAGAATATCAACTCCACGGTCGTAATCCTGAAAAATGCCAGGCTCGCAGCGAGGAGTTTTCGTGTGAATTCAAGAACCAGGTTGATTCCGTTGAAAATACTTCGCCTACTGATATCAATGAATGATATGGTAACCCGTGTTCCATTTGGGATAGAGGTGGGGCATATTTCAAAGCCTATCGGAAAATGATACTTTTTATAGAGTTTTGTAAGACTCTTTTTATACGGATGATGTAAACACAAGTACACGAGGCCGTCTTTGGGAATTGGCTCCTAAGGCGGTAATTTTTTAAACTATAAGCTAGAGAATCAAAACAATGGAAGATCAATCTAAGCAGATGAAATTGAACAAAAATGATATTGCCAACGCTATAAGCACCAGTGTTAGAGAACTGCAGCAAGGAATCGATACCCATTGTTGCCTTGTCGCCGCCATATTGGGAGAAAACGTGGATGAGAACAATCTGCTTCCACTATTAGATCTTTGCCCTAAACGGTCACGGGAACGTAGTTTGGAAAAAGCGATTAAAGAGGCCATAGACGTTATAGAAGAAAGTAGGAAAGCATTTAAATCGAAAACGCTTGAAGCATTGCGCAAGAAGCTCACTTCTGTGCTGGTTGGCACTGATTAAAACCAGTCAGGGGTGTCTTACGGGTTCCATATCTTTTTGGTGTGGAAAAAGTGAAGGCGTGATTATAAATATTAATGTGTTTCATAAAAAAGTACTTGACAGAAAAATTTCGGTGGGTTAGTTAGTTTCTGCTTGTTGAGATAGGTATGTCTAACTTAACAAGAGATGTCTTACGGCCTTCGGCCATTTATGGGTGCGGAGGAAGTGAAGGTGCAATTTGTGACGCGTGGAATGCGTCCAGTTGCACCTTTTTTTGTGGCTGTTTAGCAACATTGGTTATTCTGTATAAGAATTGAAGGTTTAGTAGGAGGTGTCATGAAAGACTTTATTTTAAAGGATTGCTCACGGAAATCTCTCTGCAGGGGATCTCAGGCAAAATTGGTTTCCATGTTCAAGAAGCCATGTGCCTGCATGGGGAACTTTTCATTACGAATGGCTATGGAAGGCGACTGGGTCAGGATCATTTCGGTGAACGGCGGAAAATATGCCTACGACCGACTCAACGGTTTTGGTCTTCGTGTCGGTGCCGAAGTACAGGTTTTACATAATTCCATGAACGGAAAATTATTGATCGGCCACGGAGATACCCGCCTGTATTTAGGCGGCGGCATGGCCCATAAAATCCAGGTGGCTGTAATTGAAGGAGGAGAAAGATGAACGCAACACTACAGGACATGACAGTCGGTGAGACTGGTACGGTTTCAGGCTACGTCAAGGGAACAACCGTCTATCGTCAAAAGCTTTTAGCCATGGGATTGACCCGGGGCACTGAAATCACCATCCAACGGATAGCCCCTCTGGGGGACCCGGTGGAAATTCAAGTGCGAGGATTTGCCCTGTCCCTCAGAAAGGACGAAGCATCCACCCTGATTGTGGAAAGGGGAGGGAATCATGAGTAATCATGTGATCGGAGTCGTGGGAAATCCCAACTGTGGCAAAACAACCCTGTTTAATGCAATGACCGGAACAAAACAGCGAGTAGGCAACTGGCCGGGTGTTACCGTAGACCGTAAATCCGGTGAATATACCCATGGGGGTAAAACAATTGAGATGGTGGATCTTCCCGGCATCTATTCGCTTTCCGCGGCATCGATAGATGAGGAAGTGGCCCGGGACTATGTCCTTTCAGGGGAAGCGGACTTGATCGTCAATATCATTGACGCCTCCAATTTGGAACGTAATCTCTATCTGACTGTCCAGCTTTTGGAAATGCAGGTCCCCATGGTGCTGGCCTTGAACATGATGGATAACGCCAGGGAACGTCGGATCGAAATTGATATTCCAATGCTGAGCAAGCGGTTGGGCTGTCCGGTGGTCCCCCTGGTGGCCTCTCAGAAAAAAGGCGTAAAAGAACTACGTTCGGAAATCAATCGCTGTGCCCAGGCAAAATCCGCTTCAGAACTTCAGATGGTGTATCCCTCAGAAATTCAGGAAGCGGTGGATGCATTGGTTCCTTTGGTGAGGGACGCGGCCCTGTACAAAAAAATGAATCCCCGCTACACAGCAGTAAAACTGCTGGAAGGTGATGAATGGATCGGTTCGGTTGTTAGTACGGAGGCGTTAAAAGCCCGGAACGATCACCAACAAAAAATCGAAGACAAACTTGACGAGGAAGCCGATATCCTGATGGCCGACAGCCGTTATGGGTTGATCAGCTGGTTGACTAAGGATGCAGTGAAAAAAGGGAACCGCATTGGCAAAACTGTGTCGGACAAGATTGATGGGGTCTTACTCAACCGGGTGCTGGGCATTCCCATCTTCCTGGTCGCCATGTATCTGATGTTCATGGTAACGATCAATGTCGGCGGTGCGTTTATTGATTTTTTCGATATTCTTGCTGGCACCATTTTTGTGGACGGCTTTGGGGCGCTGCTGGCTGGCATGGGATCACCAGAGTGGCTGACAGCGATTCTTGCCGGTGGCATCGGCGGCGGTATCCAGACCATCGCCACGTTTATTCCACCCATCGGCTTCATGTTTTTATGCCTCTGTTTTCTGGAAGACTCCGGTTACATGGCCCGGGCCGCTTTTGTTATGGATCGTTTTATGCGGGTAATCGGACTGCCCGGTAAATCTTTTGTGCCCATGCTGGTGGGATTCGGCTGCAATGTGCCAGCCATCATGGCCACTCGCACCCTTGAAAATCAACGCGATCGTTTCCTGACCATTATGATGAATCCGTTTATGTCCTGCGGGGCTCGTTTACCGGTCTATGCGCTGTTTGCCGCTGCTTTTTTCCCGGTGGGCGGACAGAACCTGGTTTTCGGGTTGTATCTGTTGGGAATCGGCTTTGCCGTTCTTACCGGGCTTGTTTTAAACAGCACTGTGCTGAAAGGAGAGATCACCCCGTTTGTGATGGAGCTCCCCCCTTACCACCTGCCAACGGTAAAAGGCTTGCTTCTGGGCGCCTGGGACCGGCTCAAAACCTTTATATTCCGTGCCGGTAAAGTGATTATTCCGGTGGTTGTGATCTTGAGCTTTTTAAACGCCCTGGGCACTGACGGCTCTTTCGGTAATGAAGACAGCGACAGCTCGGCCTTGAGCGCCATCGGCAAATCCATCACTCCGGTCTTTGCGCCCATGGGGATCACCCAGGAAAACTGGCCGGCCACCGTGGGAATTTTTACGGGTATTTTCGCCAAAGAAGCGGTGGTGGGTACCTTGGATGCTATGTACACTCAGATAAGCACTGCCGGGGTTGAAAAAACGGCTGAAGAAGCCTTTGACTTTTGGGGTTCCATCAAAGCATCTTTTACCACGATTCCTGAGAATCTGGTTGGAGTGGTCGATACCCTGCTCGATCCCCTGGGCCTTTCTGTCGGAAATGTGAGCACCATGGAGACTGCTGCCCAGGCCCAGGAAGTTGATATGGGAACCTTCGGAGCCATGGTCCGCTTGTTTGACGGTAAAATCGGCGCATTTGCCTACCTGCTTTTTATTCTGCTCTATTTCCCCTGCGTGGCAGCCATCGCAGCCGTCTACCGTGAAACCAATTTAATGTGGACAACTTTTATCGGTGCCTGGACAACGGGCCTGGCGTACATGGCATCTGTTCTTTTTTATCAGACCGCAACCATCAGCCGTCACCCGGTTTCTTCATTGGCATGGATTGTCATCCTGTGCGGTTTTTTCCTGGGTGTGGTCTTGATCATGCGGCAGATGGGCAATAAAGGGGAAAAGGTCGGGGCCGGTATTCCAGGCAGTGTGCATGCATAAATGTCGATGAAACTCTGGGGTTATTTCGCCCGGTATTTTAATAGAGATAGTGACCTGATTTATACGGAGGAATGAATGATACTTTCTGAAATAAAATATTATTTGATGAACCACAAGCGGGTTACGCTGTGTGATCTTGCCCTTCATTTCGATACTGAAGTGGAAGCCATGCGCGGTATGCTGGAACTATGGGTTCGAAAAGGACGGGTTCTAAAATCGGATATGCAGGCATGCTGCAGCAAAACATGTTCCAAATGCTGCAATACGTCTACAATGGAGATATATGAGTGGATACATTGACCATTTTGAACCGAACTGCAGGCATGGGCAATCTGATGGGTGCAATCGCATCAGGTCCCCTGACCATACCACCAACGACATGGCCGGACCGGACGAAGATTCCTGGGTATCTATTCTTAAGGCAGAAGGATATGAAGTAACTCCGATTTTAAAGGTACTGGGCAGCAACGATGAGTTTGTCGACATCTTGGTCGATCACATCAAAGACGCTGCGAAATCAAGAGGAATCACTCTGCATTAAACATATTTTTTGATGGCCGGGTCCCATTATTGAAAACAATCTGGTACAGATTTGTGACAAAATGTCACCCCGCCTTGAACTACAATGGCACTTTTTATGGGCCATTCAATGTAAAGTTGAAAACATAAGGACATAAGGATGAAATTTAAACAAAATATAGTAGTATTTGCAATGGTAGCGACAATATTTTTCTTTGGTTTTTCCGACGGTGCGTTGGCCGCTGACTGGCAGTTTTATGGAACGGCCAGTGTCAACACCTTCTGGATAGACTCAGATCTGGCGAACAACACCCAGTTTAGCCAGGAGTTGAATCCGGGTACCAATATCGGAGCTGAAGTTCAAGTGTCTGACTCCCTAAGCGGTGGCTTTGAATACGGTACTGAAGATGGTTCCGCCAATGTCGTGAATCTATACGGAGAGTGGAACTTCGGCACCGGCAGCCTTCTGGTCGGACAGACTGAAGTCCCTACCAATCAGGGTATTTCAGGACAGGTCTTTGATGATGACAGGGCCCTGGACGGCATTGGTGAATTCAACCCGGGTGAGCGGGCCCAGATCCGCCTGGCGCTGGGTGCCTTTGAGATTGCCGCTGTTGAGACCGATGCTCAGGTTTCCTCGGCTGGCGGTCTCGACGACAGCCTCTCTGAGGTAAAAATACCGACCCTCCAGGCCCGGTATACGTTTACCAACGATACTTTTGACGCCGGAGTGTCCGCTGCGTTTTCCAGTTTTGAGTACGACGATGAAAGCGTCTCTTCTTATGTGGCCCTGGCCTCCATGGGGGTAACCGTGAACCGCTTCCGTCTGGCCGCCCAGGGTTGGTTTGGACAGAACGTGGGTAATATTGCGGCCCAGGATACCCGGGGTGACGGGGAGGACGGTTTTGCCATCTATGAAGGCGGTGTTATCCATGATGTGGACGCCTGGGGTGCTGTCCTGATCGTTCGGATGGTCTTAAATGATATGCTGTCCATGGAAGCCGGTTACGGGTATGTGGATCTGGACTACGGCAATGCAACCCTGTTCGGGGCTGACACGGATCAGGTTCAAAGTTATTACCTGAACATGCCCATTACCTTGGCCGAAGGTGTTCAGATCATTCCTGAAATCGGTGTCGTGGATTACCATGAATCTGGCCAGGACGAGATCACTTACGCTGGGGCAAAATGGCAGATTGAATTTTAAATTGCTGCTCTTGCACCAGGACCTGCCTTGATGCTGATTTTCAGACCCACCGATCATTTTGCTCGGTGGGTCTTTTAGTTCTCTTTATCATTTCTTCCTTCCTGCTTAACTGTAAAAGATATACAAAATTTGAAAACCTATAATAGTCAATGGATACAGTTATTCATTGGAAATGGCGTTTGGCCTGCAAAATTATAAGGTTGAATCGATGATTGTTTTGATTTTATAGATAATTTTAACATAAATAGTGAAAATATAATCCTATGACCGTCGAATACAAAAATATGTCTATCTTTGGTGGGTAGAAAAATTGCATTTCATCAACATGAGTTCATCTTTCAATGGTCGTTTTTTTCCGACCTAAGGGTTGTTACTATTTGGTTCAATGTGGGGAATTTAAAAGAGAACGATGATGGTATGTTTGCTCACCGGCTGTGATTCCAAAACAGACAGGACAGGAAGAAGTAGTGTGGGGTGGTTGGTTCCAAGCCCCAGGCGACCATATTAACGTGAAAGATTCGCTTTTTTAAAATTTTCCACAATACCACATCTGGTATAGACCAAACTTTCAGCCTCAAATTAAAAAATCAATTATATGGGAACCGGAAGAATCAAATTGATCAAGGCTCTATTATAGTACTGAAGTTTCACCAAAATTAGAATGTAATGATCATGCAACCATGCGTAGCAGCATGTCAATGAAATATTTTTTCATGGATTTGGGGTGACTATGGCAAACAGCATCAAAATCCTCACTCAATGCGGCTTTGGCTATAATATATCTAAGGTCTGAAAAGGCAAAACTGTTCCGACCTTTGACCTTATGCCGACGTTCCGGGATATTTTCAAGACGCGCTCCATAGATCCAAACAATAGTAGCAGCCATCATTGAGAAATGAATGTGATTCATGACAGAATGAGCATTACGGGTTTGGCTTTTACAGCTGCCTATCTCCTGCTTTATTTCTTTGAATCCGGATTCAATTTTCCACCTGGCACCGTAATACTCGATGATCTGTTTAATTGAAAGGTCCAGATCAGTTGAAAATAGTGCAACCCATTGGGTTTTTCGAAATACCCATACTACCCGGACAGGACACTTCAGTGTTTTTAGCATGACTACAGTAGAATAAAACATGACCTCACGATAATCGCCATAAAGAAAAACGCTAAGTTTTGTGGTTTGTGATCTGAACATAGCTGCCATTTCAGAGCATGAGCCTAAACGATTTCCATACTTTCGTGTTCTGCCACGTTGTCCTGGTTTCCTTTTGGGTGCGATAGAGTACAGGACGCTATTGGAACGTAACCGTGAGAGCAAATCGAATAAACTGCCAATATTTTTTCTGGTGGGTTTGTACAGCCCATTATTACCAAACCAGCTATCACAGACACACAAGATCTTGATCCCTTTAAAATGACGTGCCAGCTGAGCTAACATATCTGCTGATTGTTCCAGCTTTGTTCTAAATGAAGGAATTTTCCCAGCAATGTTCATATTATTAGATTTTGAGTTGATGGCTTTTAGTGGTAAATAAAATTTGTAGGCAAGGGGCAGGCATGCCCAACGGCCCTTTATGGATTTGAGCAAACCAAGGAGCACTACATTCTGAGCCCAAGGATATTTTGTCTGATTTGATTTGGCTGCATGGTCAAAAACGTGTGAACATCCAAAAATTTTTTTACCGGTTTTTGGGTTGATAGAATCATCCAGGGCAACCAGCAATCGTCCATCGGTTAGAGGGTCTGGAATCGTATCCCACAATTTCATCCAAAGCTTATCCCAGGGCAGTTTATTCGATGCCATGAAAGTATAGAATCTTCGTTTACTGATATCGATTCCAAAAAAAGTATTCATACAGCGAAAAATATTCGATGAGATGGAACTGGTAAAAGGGATAATGAATGAAAGCAGGGCATAAATGAACCATCTACTCCGGTGATTGCCAAGTTTGCTGGATGAAAATTCATTCTGAAGGGGGTTAAGGATATCGCGTAAAATAAACATAAGATTTTACTCCTTTTGGGTTTAATTTCAGCAGGTTATATGCTATGTTTTATACCACAAAAAGAGATGATTCACAAGTATTGAATTTATGTAACTAATTGAAATAATAATAAATATTGGCATAAAAATTGAATTTCATTTTGTATACCAACTAATATTTTTTTAAATTTTAACTTCCGTGCAACCTGAAATTTTCCGATAAAACGGTGAAACTTCAGTTATAGTATATTGGAGACTTGACGTAACATATCTCGATATTTCTTATTATATAAATAGCTTACATGCTATGCGTCAAACATGATGTTTTGATGTTAACCATGTTGCCTACTTAAAATTAATGATACCATTATATTGCATTTTTTCAACATTTTTAATATTCTATTTTTGCCAGCTCGGAGGACAGGGCTCTTGCTGGGAAGCAACCCGAGCGCCGAAGCTGGTGACTAAAGCATGGGGGCAGTGTGTAATGCGCTGCCCCTCTTTTAATTAACCATGCTTGTGTCCTCAAAGCGTTAAATCCCGGGTTTGGGGCAGAGCCCCATTATAATATTGGGTAAAATTCCTTTTTTATCTTTGGAGCACATATTCCATTGCCTTGTGGTAATCTCGTTGAACCCTTAAATTCGATACTTTGCAATATCGCTGAGTAGTTGTAATTTTGCTATGTCCCAGCAGGTCCTGTATTATCTCAAGATCTGCACCTGCATTTAATAATTGTGTTGCCATCGTATGACGATTATGGGGAGCTCCCCATAAGAGACATTCCTTCAATACATATATGCGGAAGGCTGGAGCGCATGATACGGTGACTATGGATATCACCGGCCATTCCACCAGAGAAATGTTTGACAGATATAATACTGTTGATGAAGCAAAAAAAACAGAATCCGTAAAAAAAATGGAATCTTTTCTATTTGGTGAGGGGGATCAGGTCAAGAAAAAAAGTTGACCTAAAAAATGGAAAAGTTGACCTAATCGTTGACCTAAAGCAAAACAGCCAGTTAAGGATTTACCCTAACTGGCTGTTTTTATGTATGGTACCGAAGAGAAGACTTGAACTTCCACGCCTTGCGGCACTAGATCCTAAGTCTAGCGTGTCTACCAATTCCACCACTTCGGCATAATTTCCTTTTATCAAAGTCAAATCCCTTGAATTTCAAAGAATTTTTCTTTTTGTTGACCACCTTGTGTTCACAAGTTGTACAACGAAAGCTTTTATATAAAAAGCAGGACTAAATGTCAAGGAAGAATACCTCCATTGTTATAAAATAACATATAAATATTAATCCTTACATTACACATCAGAAACAATATAATGCGGTAAAAACAATTTTTCTATGGGAAAAACACCAGGACTGGAGTATAAGGATAACACTGAATTTAAGTCTAAAATATCCACCAATTTAAATATTAATAATATAGTGAAACAATAAATCATGATCATAGATAACGCCAAAAAAGTCTTAAAGATAGAAGCCGAAAGTATCTTAAATCTTATTCAAAAAATAGATATTTCATTTGAAAGCCTGGTAAAAGATATTTGTCAATCCAGGGGACGGGTCATCATTACGGGAATTGGAAAATCAGGACTTATCGGCAGAAAAATTGCCGCAACTCTGAGCAGTACAGGTACAAACGCTTTGTTTCTCCATCCCGTGGAAGCGGTCCACGGAGATCTTGGGATGGTAAGCTGCGACGATGTTGTTATTGCCATATCCAATAGTGGTGAGACCAGTGAATTAAACCAGCTGCTTCCGGTAATCCGGGATGTGGGGTGTCGCCTGGCCGGGTTTACAGGCAACCTGTCATCCACCATGGCTGGATTTTGTGACCTGGTCATTGACACCGGGGTTGAACGAGAAGCCTGCCCCCTTAACATGGCCCCCACTTCCAGTACCACGGCCCAGCTTGCCATGGGAGATGCCCTGGCTGTGGCATTGATCCATGAAAAAAAATTTAAAAAAAGCGATTTCATGAAATCCCACCCCGGCGGTGCCCTGGGACAGCGGCTCTCCTGTAAAGTCGGAGAAATAATGTTTGAAGCCAGCACGGTTCCCTTTGTAACGATGGGCAACACCATGACCCGGGCCATTGAAGAAATGGATAAATTCAAATTAGGAGCTGTGATTGTCCTGAGCCGGACAAAACAGCTTATGGGCATTATTACGGACGGAGATATTCGGCATTGTGTTGCTGTTTCTACCCCTGATTTTGGCCAGGTTGCCGTGGAAAAAATCATGACACCAACCCCCCATTTTCTTGGTATTGATGCCTTTCTCTATGATGCGCTGAACCTGATGGAAAAATATGAGATAACGGTATTGCCCATTGTTGGAAAGGAAAATAAACTGGAAGGAATTTTGCACCTGCATGATATCCTTGGGAAAGGATCCTTTAAATTTAATGGAGGCAGTCAATGAAAACCGATGATTTCAATACAAAGATCTCCATTCTGGGTGAGGCAAAAATCGATTCCCCCCTGAAAAGCCATGGTATCCCCGGTGAAGGCGGTACCCGATTTATTTCCGATGATTCCAGGATTACCGTGGATGTTGAAGTTGAAGCCATGGAAGGGTTTATTAAAAATAATCAGCGCCTGCCCAGCTTTGAACAGACAGGTCCCAGGGAAAAAATTTATTTTGATCCCAGCAAACTCAAATGTGCCATTTCCACCTGCGGGGGGCTCTGCCCCGGGCTCAATGATATTATCCGGTCAATTGTTCTCGAATTGTATCATATTTACCATGTTCGAAATATTTATGGTATTCGCCATGGTCTCCAGGGATTTATTCCCGATTACGGGCATGATATCATGAATCTTGACCCGGAGAGTGTTTCCGGAATTCAGGATGCCGGCGGGTCCATTCTGGGATCCTCCCGGGGAACCCAGAATATCAGCATGGTGGTAGATTGCCTTGAGCGAATGAATGTGGGTATTTTATTCATGGTGGGGGGGGGCGGCACCCTGATGGCATCCAAACGAATTGCCGATGAAATTTTAACGAGAAAATTAAAAATATCGGTGATCTGCATCCCCAAAACCATTGATAATGACATTTTTCTGGTGTCCCGGTCATTTGGTTTTGATACGGCTGTTGACGTGGCAACCCTGGCCATTAAGGGGGCCCATAATGAGGCAGCAGCTTACCCTTACGGCATTGGTCTGATAAAACTCATGGGAAGACACTCTGGGTTTTTGGCGGCAACAGCAGCTCTTGCCCAGCAGGATGCCAATTTTGTGCTCATCCCGGAGGTGGATATTTTCCTTTACGGGAAAACCGGATTTTTGCAGGCCCTTGAAAACAGAATCAAACAAAGAAAGCATGCTGTGATCATTGTGGCCGAAGGGGCGGGCCAAAATTTTTTCGATGACCAGGAAAATCAGTACGATGCTTCGGGCAATGTGGTACTCAAGGATATTGGCATCTATTTAAAGGACAAAATCGCCCAGTATTTTAAGGAGAAAGAGATCCCCATATCCCTTAAATACATCGACCCCAGCTATATCATTCGCAGCCTGCCGGCCAATGCCAATGACAGTGTCTTTTGTGGCTTTCTAGGAAGAGATGCCGTCCATGCCGGCATGGCGGGAAAAACAAATCTTTTGATCAGTTTCTGGAATAACCACTATGTCCATGTCCCCATGGAGACTTCTGCCGGCAAGCGGAAAAGACTGGATCCCTGGGGAAGGTTATGGCAGTCCGTTCTGGAAGCCACCGGTCAGAACATGTTTTTTACTGACTGATCTCCATGAACCGTCCACGTTTGACGGTAATCAAAAACAGTTCCTTGTTGGCACTGCCGGTTTTATCAAACCAAGTGTTGCCGGTCACCCCTTCAAACACCCGGCCTCCCTGGAGAACATTTTTCAGGCTTTCCCTTGAGTCCACGGCCTCATCCAGAGCAACTTCAAATAAAATAGTGGCCGTGTCATAGGCAATGGCCTCAAGAAACCCGGGAAGTGTCGCATATAGATCCTTAAAGCCCTTTTCAAATCCGGCGGTTATGGGATTCTTGCTGTTTCCAAAGTATCCGTCGGTGATCACTGCATTTTTATTATACCCCTTTGCACCGGTCAGAAGACTCGCCTGGTGCCAGAGGTTGGTGCCGAGAAGCACCATGCCCGTGGCATCATTAAAGGCAAGCTGGGGAAGGATCAGGTTAACCCGTGACACAGAATCCGGGATAAAAAGGGCTTGAAAATCTATCTCAATTGCCGCTTCAATGGGGGTGGTAGCCCCCCCTCTAGTATTTTGTAATGTTATATTTTCTTCCCGCACACCCGAAATTCCAACTTCCTCTCCCGTGGGTGTTTCCGGTATTAAAAAATCTGGTAACGGATAATATTCCCCGGTGAGTTTCTGGATGGGAATGGTAAAATCGGTTTTCTTTCCATCATAGGATTCAACCCCGACAACCTGCCCGTTGAATTCATCCACAACATCCCAGAATAATTTCATATACCGCTTTCCATACCGTTCATTGGGATATAAAATGGCCATTTTTTTTAAACCAAGCGCCTTAAAAACATAGGATGCCAAAGACCGGACTTGCATTTCAGGGGTAATGAAATTTAAAAAAAGGTAATCTCCCTGGAGGGGAAATTCACTTTTCTGGGTCAAGGCGATCAAGGGGATTCCTAAAGTTTCTGCCCGGGCACCCGCCGTCCTGGGGGTCAGCATAGGTCCTAAAATACTCATTACCTTTTCCTGGTTCAGTTCATCAACACATTGGGCTGCTATTTCCGGGTTTGACTGGGTATCCTTGATCATCACATGAAACGGTCTACCATGGGCTTTTGACAGGTCCTGGATGGCCAACTGGATTCCCTGCAAGGCTCTTTGCCCAAAAACTTGATATTTCCCCGACAACGGCAGCAGGCAACCAATGGTATCTCGTTTAAAAGTGGCTGATTTCATGGCAAGCAATAGATCCCGGGCATCCTCGGCATAAACATGATCAGGATAGGTGTTGATAAAAAGATCCAATGCTTTTCCGGCTTCCATATAATTATTTTGGGTTGCCAGGTTTAATCCCAGCCAATAGAGCAAAAGCGCATGGGGGATACTTAAATTTTTGATTTGAAGAAACTCTTCAATGACAAGGGGGGAGGTTTTAGCCAGGACCTGTTCAATTCCGGATAAAATTTGCTCCTTGTCCTTACGTTCTGCAAGAGAAAGTGCCTGGTTATAGACGAACAGGGCATCCTGATTGTTCCCTTCGGCTGAAAATTTCGCAGCTTCCGCCATGAGGTTACGGGTCAATGGGGTCTCTTGTTCAACTTTTTTCTCTCCAACAACCACAGGTTTATCAATGGGATGTTTTACGGACTTTTTTGCACATCCCCACATGCCTGCAATGATGGCAAAGACCAGCAAGAAACAGGCGGTCTTTTGGATACAATTTGATTTTTTATTCATTTTATTTCGCAAATTCTATAAATTTTGGTCCATTCTCATCCCATATGGGACACATCTTTTTTTTAACCTGGCAACTATATGTAAAATTCAAGGTTATGTCAAAAATTCTTTTACCTGAAGGATTTACCAGGCGAATTGGCTTATTTTTTGCTAAAGTGGCATCCTCTTTACAAAATTCATATTATTCTCTAATATTAAAATCACAGGATGCACACACAATAAAACACTCGTTTAAGATGGGAGGGTTGCCATGAGAATCGCCATTGTCGGCGCTGGAAACAAAAGTTTATACCTGATGGATATAATCGATAAATATAAGTTTCAAATAATCTCCCCGGTTGTCGTTGCAGTGGCCGATATTAAAAATGATGCCCCCGGCCTTGTGAAAGCCCGGGAACGCGGTTTGTTTGTTACCAATGATTACAATGATTTTTTCAAACTGGATACCATTAACCTCATCATTGAACTGACCGGAAACCTGGATATTCATAATGATATTTTATCAAAAAAAAATAACGAAACCCGGGCCATCGCTCACACCACTGCACTGCTTTTCTGGGAAATAGACCATGCAGCCCAAAGACACAACAAAACCAACCAGGAACTCTCCGAAACCCTGGCATTGTATAATGTACTAATCAACGGACTCATACATGAAGATGTTGTCGTCATTGGTTTGGATCACAAAATCATTGATATCAATGATACCTTCCTGGAAAAACTTGGGTTGACAAGAGATGAGGCGATTGGACATTATTGCTATGAAATAACCCATCATAATTCTATACCCTGTTCAGGCGAGGAGCATCCTTGTCCCCTTGCAAAAGTCATAAAAACGGGGAATTCATCCAGGGCAACCCATATCCATCAAGATCAAAACGGGAACAACCGACATGTTTCCATCTCCTGTTATCCGCTTCTTGAAAAGGGTACTTTAAAGGGGGTTATCGAAGTTTCAAAGGATATTACCAAGGACATTGCGTTTGAAAAAAAAATGATGCAGCAGGAAAAGCTGGTTTCCATAGGCCGCCTCAGTGCCGGGGTTGCCCATGAGATCAATAATCCCCTTACCACAATCTTAACCTCTGCAATGCTGATACAAGAAGATTTGGAGGAAGGAACAGAGATCCATCAAGAGCTCGCCATTATAAGCAATGAAGCCCTGCGCTGCCGTAAAATTGTAAAAAGCCTGCTGGATTTTGCCCGTCAAACCAAATCATTCAAACGAATGGATGATCTAAATGAGGTTATAAACGAAAGCCTGGTCCTTACAAGAAAACAGGCCAAATTCAAAGATGTTGACCTGAGTGCCAACCTTGCACAAGGACTGCCACCATTGGCAATTGACCGGGACAAAATTCAGCAAACACTTATAAATCTGACCTTAAATGCCATTGAAGCAACCCCGTCAGGTGGAAAAATCCTTCTTTCTTCACACTATTTTAAAGAGAAAAATATCATAGAAATTAAAGTGAGTGATACAGGAGATGGCATTCTTCCAGATAACCTCCTTAAAATTTTTGACCCTTTCTTTACAACAAAGAAAAATGGTACCGGCCTTGGCCTTGCCATCACCCATGGTATTATTGAACAACACGGCGGGACCATTTCGGTGAACAGCACTCCCGGTAAGGGAACAAATTTTGTTGTCCGATTGCCCCTACAAGGAAATAACAATTGACCCTTGATCAGCTTGTCTCCATTCTTGTTGTGGATGATGAACCACAGATTTGCCGCAATTGCTTAAAAATTCTTGAGAGCCGTCAATATGAGGTCGAATACGCACTCAATGGAGTGGATGCCCTGAAACGGATGGAATCAAAACGATTTGACATTGTGATCACGGACCTGAATATGGAACGATTGGGAGGCATGGAAGTCATTGCCCGGATTAATGTTTCGTTTTCCCAAACCATTGTCATTGTGATGACAGGTTACGCCAGCGTATCTTCAGCTGTTGAGGTTATGAAAATGGGGGTTTTTGATTATCTTCCCAAACCCTTTACCCCCTATGAACTTCGGGCAGTTGTTCAACAAGCCGTCACCAGGTTAAAGCTTCGTGACCAACAAGCACGACTCATTGCTCAAAAGACAAACAAAAAAATATCCCATCAATTAATTGGGGAAAGTCCCGGTATAAAAAAAGTTATTCAAATGGTTCAAAAGGTTGCTTCCACAGATGCCAATGTTCTGATCTACGGAGAGAGTGGAACCGGCAAAGAATTAATCGCCCGGGCAGTTCATGCCAACAGCAACCGAAATCAGAATGTTTTTTTTGCCATCGATTGCGGAACCCTTTCAGAGGATCTTCTTTCCTCTGAATTGTTTGGCCATGTCAAAGGCGCTTTTACCGGTGCGGACAAGGACAAGCCCGGCATTTTCAAACTTGCCCATAACGGGACTGTTTTCCTGGATGAAATCAGCAATATTTCCAGAGAAATACAGGCCAGGCTGTTAAGATTCCTTGAAGCAAGAGAATTTTTACCCGTTGGCAGTACAACGGTTATAAAAGTGGATGTCCGTTTGATATTTGCAACCAATAAAAAGCTTGAGGAGATGGTTAAGGCCGGTCAGTTCAGAGAAGATTTCTATTATAGAATCTTTGTTTATCCCATTGTCATACCGACCTTGAATGCGAGGAAAATGGACATCCTGCCCATTGCCTATTTTTTTCTGAACCAATTTTGCAAAAAAATGGGAAAACAGATTACACGCTTTGACGAAAACGCGGCTAGCCGATTGATTGAGTATCATTGGCCAGGCAATGTAAGACAGCTAAAAAACGTGGTTGAGCGTGCCGTCATTCTTTGTGACACCCCCTCCATTTCATTGAAAGAACTGCCCCTTCTGGGGGAAATCAGTGAAATTGATGAAATGATTGAAAGCATCCCCAAGACAAATGAAGAGTTGAAACTATTGAAAAAAAAGATACGGCAGAAGGCCGTGAACAAGGTTGAAAAAAATTTTGCCTTAAATGCCCTTGCAGAAAACGACTGGAATGTCACCCGATCCGCCCGGAAGACAGGCTTAACCCGAACAAATTTTCAAGCCCTCATGAAAAAACACAAGATATCCCGCCCCTGAACCCATTGGCTGTAACCCTTTGATAAATCCCCTTGTCTGCCAGCCCCCCCCCCATCGATTTAGTTTCCCATTTTTTATACACTGTATTTTTTTTATATACACCCGTTCCATAATCGTCTATCGGGGCAGTCCTTTGGTGATAAAGAGGATTTCTCAATTTTAGTGTATATAAAAAATATACTAAATGCCGGGCAGCTGAATCTTGTCTAT
>Ga0208900_1000560_pt1 | contig 23135 bp, 23 predicted proteins | sample AntAceMetag02UKK_FD_184763 | JGI IMG/M metagenome (GOLD analysis project Ga0208900, IMG submission 184763) | Saline lake microbial communities from Ace Lake, Antarctica - Antarctic Ace Lake Metagenome 02UKK (SPAdes) (version 2) | ecosystem: Environmental > Aquatic > Non-marine Saline and... | reverse complement strand
CCTAAATTGTCGTTTGAAAACGAACACTTGGTGATTTAAAATAATCACCATATGAAACAAGAAAAAGAAAAGAAAAAAGGTTCACATATTAAAAAAGCAGAAAGACTTGAGTTGTCTATTCTGCTAAATAGAAAATATTCTTTAAGAGATATATCTAGGGTTTTAGATAGAAGTGTTAGCTCTATCTCTTGTGAGATTACTCGTAACTCCACAAAGGGTGTCTATGACCCTCTAAAAGCTAATCATAAGGCATATGTGAGGAGAAAGTATTCAAAGTATCAGGGAATGAAGATAGAAGGAAACAAAGAATTAAGAGAATATGTTGTAAGTAGTTTAAAGAAAGATTGGTCTCCCGAAGAAATATGTGGAAGAATTAGAGAAATAGATAAAGACATACAATATGTAGGCTTCAAGGGAATATATAGGTATGTTTCAAGTCCTTACGGAAGAAGGCTAGAAAGGTACCTGAGACATAGTGGCAAGAGGAGAAAGAGAGAGGGTTATTCTAAGGTTACTCAATTAAAAAATAGACAGTTCATAGACGACAGACCTCTAGTAATCAATACCAGAGAAAGATATGGAGATTGGGAAGGAGACTTTATCGTTTCGGGTAAACAAGGAAAAGAATCTCTCTTGGTTTTACATGAAAGAAAAACAAGATACGTTTTAATTAGGAAAATTCCAAGTCGTTCACCTAAGCTAGTTAATACGTGTCTATCTCAATTAATCCGAAATCTTAGCTCTTTTAACTCTCTGACCCTAGATAATGACATTGCTTTTAGGAAACACGAGAGATTATCTCAATCGCTAGATTGTCCTGTTTTCTTTTGTCATCCTTACCATTCTTGGGAGAAAGGAGGTGTAGAAAACACTAACAAGCTCATTAGACAATATGTCCGTAAAGGATCAGATATTTCTAAGTATTCAGACAAATATATTCAACGAATACAGGATAAGTTAAACACAAGACCTAGAAAATCTCTTAATTACAAAACTCCAGAAGAAGTCATGACAGAGAACAATCAATTTAAAGAAAAAGACCAGTGTGTTAAACTGGAATTAGATGTAAAAAAAGAAACCGAGTGTTCGGTTTGAGGGGGTAACGTACCAAATATGAACTACTTGAATCCTATCAAGTTTTGTGACAATAGTCAAGAGTGAGTGTGAATTTTATTATTTTATGATACACTAAGCCCATGAAACCCTATGCTGTTAATAAAAAAGCTAGATATGACTATCTGATTCAAGAAGATTTTGAAGCGGGCGTGGTTTTGTTTGGTCATGAAGTTAAAGCTATAAGAACTGGCCACGTTAGCCTAAAGGCTTCCTTTGTTGTCATTAGAGGTGGAGAAGCATATCTTCTAAATTCATCAATTTCGCCTTATCAGCCCAAAAACACTCCAAAAGATTATGAACCCGAAAGGTCTAGAAAATTATTATTAAACAAAAAAGAGTTAACTGAATTGATCGGAAAAACAAAGGAAAAAGGCTTGACTTTGGTGGCTCTTAAGTTGTATAATAAGAATGGCAAAATAAAGTTATCAATTGGTGTTGGAAAGGGCAAGAAGAAAGCCGATAAAAGAGAAACTCTTAGAGCGAGAGATATGAAAAGAGAAGTAGATAGGGCATTGAGAGAGAAAGGATAGGCGTTAATGTGGTCCCTCGGTATGCTTGGGAAGTAGAATGCTCTGATTAACGTAGTCCTACGCACTTGCTTATAGCAAGCGCTCAGGACCCAACAACTTACAACGACTCACTAAATTCGTCGGTAAGTTCTTAGGGGATGCTGGGCTTCGATAGGAAGTCTCGAAATCTCGTGCAAGTAGAGGATCTGGTGTTACTCTTAAAATCTCCAGAAAACGCGAAGTGCAGAAAATAACTTTGCTCCAGCCTACGCTTAAGTAGGCGCTCGATTGTCAGACTCCTGATATGATAATTGGGCAACTTTTCAGGATAGGTAGCCAAGTCGCTTCAACTGGCAACCGAAACAATTGAAGCTTGACGCTTAGGTGCTTTTGTTTATTTCTTAGCCTAGGGGTCGAGACAATAAAAATAAACTAAACTTGTAGAATCGTTTTTGGTAGACTTTTTAGACGGGGGTTCGACTCCCCCCATCTCCACAAAAAGAAGAAACGAAGTGACTATCTTTTTGTAGGATGTCGGAACGTTTTTGTGTTCCGACGCCACAACACACTCAAAGCCACGTTATGCGTGGCTTTTGTGATATGGGAAGTTGACCTTCTGTTCTGTGTTTGACGATTCAATGATTAAGAGATAAAATAAGTTAAGCCGTTGCTTAGGCTCCAAGATAGCTTGGAACCAAGAGGCAAATAGGAGGGATCCTAAAGTTATCGGCACATACTTCTCTAGAGGTGATGTGTATGGGGAACATTAGGATTTGTTGTGAGAACCTTGACGAGAAAAGACAGGAGGTTCTTATGAAAGTTCAAAGCGAAAGAGGAATTTAGGGAGGCATCATGAAAAGAGTTATGGTTGTTTCTCTGAGTTGAGGAGACTGTTATGAAGAAGCAGCTTTGAGCATGACATAGCGCGTAGTGGGATCTGTTCCCAAGACATGAGCCCCGACAAGTGTTGGGGCTCTTTTAATATTAGAAATCAAAGCAATTCAAACAAAGGTAATGTGTAGGTTTTTTTAATTTTCTTGACCTTTTCGGGTTATTTTTATAGTATAATGACAGTTCCTAAAAAGGAGGTATAAAATGCTAAAAAACGGTAAGGATAATAGAGATGGAAATGATGGCAAAGTTTTTGGCCGAATTAATTGGGACGAGACAAGAAACAAAGCTAAGGAAGCATTGAGTCAAATTGGGCGAAGAAAACAAGTCGTTGGCACAAATCCTTGTAAATTATTGGTTATTATTAATGGACACAATCAATACAGTTGGCCAAATGCAATGAGTCTTTACCGATATATTCGCGATAAGCTTGGGAGGAATATCGATTTAATAAGGTTAGCCGACAAGCAGGATAGTGTAGGAAAATGGACACTTAGGATAGTTCTTGAATTTACTGGCAATCGTGAACACATCGAAAGTCAGATAATCAAAAGAGCTAAAACGATTGCGTCAAAACCAGAAAAAGGACAATTGCCTGGCGGACTTCCTCCGGATGTTAAGTTCGAAAGAATAGAATAATAGCCCTGTACTGAGATAAGTACGGGGCCTTTTTTATAATCATCTTCACGAGCTTTTAAAGCATTGATTTTGGGAGCTGTGACTGTTAAACTACTTAGTATAATGACAATTAAAGAAGAATTAAAAAAAATTATTTTATTCGGCCTTAAAGAGGCTGGTTTTTTGTATGCTGAAAACATTGAAGTTTTAGAGCCAATTCAAACCGAACATGGTGATTATTCAACCAATATTGCCTTTGCCTTGGCTTCAAAAGAGAAAGTCGCACCTAAAGAAATTGCTGAAAAACTCATCTCCATACTAAAAAAAGACACTAAATCTTTTAAGAACGTGAAATTGGCTGGTGTAGGCTTTATTAATTTTTTTTTATCAGAAGAGTTTTTGCAAAATAAGTTAAAAATAATCACAGAACAAAAAGAAAATTATGGAGACTTAGAACAAAGAGATCCAGAAAAGATTCAAGTCGAGTTTATTTCAGCTAATCCTACGGGGCCCTTGCACTTAGGACATGCTAGAAATGGATTTTACGGAGATACTTTGGCGAGAGTTCTGAAAAAGGCTGGGTATAATGTTGAGCGTGAGTTTTACATAAATGATGCAAAAGAATCAACACAAATAAAAGAATTTGGCAAAACTTTACTTGGTCATGGTGACCAGTATAAATCTGAATATATTGAAAAGAAAAAAGAGACTATTAAAACCGACACTAAAGATGAAACAGAAATGGGCAGCCTAATGACTGGAGAAGTTTTAAAAGATATAAAGAAAACCATAAAGAATGCTGGCATTGAATTTGATAAATGGTTCTCTGAAAGCATTCTTTATAGTGACGACAGAAAGGAGAAGATTCTTAAAGAATTAGATGAAAAAGATTTAACTTACAAGAAAGATGGCGCCCTTTGGCTTAAGACATCAGATTTTGGCGACGAGAAAGACAGGGTGATAGTTCGTAGTACTGGCGATATTACTTATTTTTTATCAGATATTCTTTATCATAGAAACAAGATTTCTCGTGGATTTAAGAAAATTATCGATATCTGGGGCGCAGATCATCAGGGTCATGAAAAACGAATGCAAGCGGTTATGAAAATTTTGAATTATGACGGTGATCTTATTATTCCTATCATTCAAATGATGCACCTAAAAACTAAAGATGGTGCCCAAAAAATGTCAAAACGAGCTGGAACAGCCATCAACTTGGACTGGTTAATCGAGGAAGTCGGTAAGGACGCCGCTAGATTTATGATGATCTCACCTGACATTAATAGTCAAATGACTTTTGATTTGGAAATTGCCAAAGAAAAGTCTCAAAAAAATCCAGTTTACTATGTTCAATACGCACTCGTGAGGTGTTACGGTGTTCTGCGAAAAGTAAGTCGCAAGTCTCAAGTCGCAAAAATAGAGAAAGATTATTTAATAAAAAATACAGAAGCGGGTGTACTAGTAAAAGAAATGATTAAATTTCCTGATACCATAAGAGAAGTAGCTAAAAACTACGAAGTGCACCATTTGACTACTTATGCACTTAATTTAGCGAAAAAACTACACCAATTTTATAAGAACAATAGAATCATTGAAGAAAAGGATGCTAAAATAAAAATTGACGAATCAGCTTTGTTCTTAATAGACTGCGCTAGAATTGTTTTTGAAAGCCTTTTTGAAGTGATCGGTATTGAGAAGATAGAAAAAATGTAGTTTTAGCAGTGAAAACAAGAGTAGTTACCCTAGAAAGCAATAGCTTGCTTAAGCACGCCGTACGGCGCCTTTTTATTTATATATAGAAAACCTTAGAGCAGACAAGCAGGGCGTAAAGTAAAATACTTGACAAAAGAGACAAGAATAGCGACAAAGTATTGACAAATGACTTTCGGTATGCTACAATAGATATATACCCTCAGAAATGGGGGCTATATATTCGCAGTATGCGAGGAGTAAAAAAACATGAAATATAAACAAGACTACTTAAAGCTCACAAAAGCAGGATTGCTCAGCTTACTTATTATCGGTACAATGTTGCCACAATTAGCTGGAGCAACCAATGGTGGTATTTGGTCATGGTTAGGTGTTCCGGGAGAAATTACTGAAATCAAAAACGAAAAAGTCGCAACAGGTGACAATGATACAGGATTTAAACCCATGACGCTTGGCAATATTGCTCTAGTTCAGCCGACAATGCCAATAGCGCAACGCTATCCTCAATATGCACCTTATTGTGCTTATAAACCAGGGGTTAGTTATTGTTTAACAACAGTTACTGCGTATTCTTCAACGCCAGACCAAACAGATTCATCGCCGTTCATTACGGCAAATGGTAAGTATGTTGAAGATGGTATTGTTGCTTGTAACTTTTTAGCCTTTGGAACAAAGGTAAGATTTCCTGATATGTATGGAGATAAAGTTTTTACCGTTGAAGACCGTATGGCTGTAAAAAATAATCACAAGATTGATATTTGGTTCTCTTCAAGAGGAGAAGCTAAAGAATTTGGAGTTCAGAACCTAAAGGTGGAAATTCTCGACTAACAAACTATATTTTAATACTAGGCGACTCTTCGGGGTTGTCTGAATAAAAAGATTCGCAACCTGTTCTGAACTATAAAGAATGGGAAGCGGATTTTTTTAATTTAGCTTGATTTTTCAAGAAATTCGTATAAAATATAACTATCCTGAAAACGCGCCTCTGTGGTGAAATGGATATCACAACGGTCTTCGGAACCGTTTTTGGGGGTTCGAGTCCCTCCAGGGGCACAATCCTATAAAATTAAATAATAGTTCCGACACGATCGGAACATAAGATCTTGAAATCTCGCTTCTCGCTTGATAATATTCTTTAATGGGCCCATAGTTCAGTTTCTGCCAAAGGCCGACCATCCTCTGGATGGGGCTAGAATACAAAAATTTCATTATGTTTTATGTCTATCTTTTAAAGAGTCGAAAAAATGAAAAAAGTTATGTTGGATTTAGTTCAAAAAATCCGAAGATTAGGCTTGAAGAGCATAATAATGGATCAAATACTTTTACAAAAAACAACAAACCCTGGAATTTAATATATTACGAATCATTCACCTGTAAAGAATGTGCGTTTGCAAGAGAAAAATTTCTAAAGACGGGAGTCGGAAAGAAACTAGTAAAAATTATTTTAAATAACTTTCAGTAAGGGCCCATAGTTCAGTTGGCTAGAACGCTTCCATGGCATGGAAGAGGTCGGGAGTTCGAGTCTCCCTGGGTCCACACTATAAAAAAACTTGTTTTAAAACAAGTTTTTTTCTAATTATGATCACAAATCCCTAATGTTTTATATGCAGACATTGCCACTTGTAATCCAAAGATTTGATTAGAACCTTTTTCATCTAAATCACAATCTTATTAATAAGGGCCCATAGTTCAGTTTCGGCCAAAGGCCGACCATCCTCTGGATGGGGCTAGAACGCTTCCGTGGCACGGAAGAGGCCACCGGTTCGAATCCGGTCAGGTCCACATACACATTAAAGACTTAGTTAATGCTAAGTCTTTTTTTGTAGACACATATTTGTTTTGAAAGTATTTCGCGGTATTATATGTATTGATAGTACTGTTATATTTAACTAAATTAATGAAAAAAATTATTTTTATTCTATCCATTCTAATTGTGATTCCAGCTATGACAGTTTTTGCATGGGACGATTGTCCTCACGATCAAGTTTTGTGTGAAGGTCAGTGTGGTAGTTTTGTAGATACAGATAATGATGAAATATGCGATCATTCACAACCAGCCCCTGAAGATAGAGTTGGCGGTATTGTAAATGTCGTTGCGCCAGAAGAAGAAATAGTGATAACAGATAACGGAAATCAAGGAATTTATCATCTTATTCCAATTTCTTTATTCTTGGTATTTTTGTATGTTATTAGTCATATTTTATCGAAAAAGAAAATTATTAGCATTATGAATCATAGAAAGATTTGGAACGCGCTCTTGCTAACGACATTTCTTGCTTCAGGTATCTTGGGAATTTTATTGGTGATAAGAGTTAATTTTGGAATTACAACTTCATTACCATTTAATATTTTATTTTGGCACGTTGAGATAGGTATAGCTATGGCAGCAATATCAATATTTCACACTTTGTGGCATTGGCCATATTTTAAAAATCTTTTTATTATTAAAAAATAGACTAGTTGTTGACAAAGCTTTTTTGTCTGGTAGTATAAAGAAACGTTACGAGTTCTTTCGGTCTTGAGCTACCCAAAAGGAGGGTTAATGATAAAGAGACTCCATCTCTTTGCCATTGTTTCTACTACTCTCCTTGTGGCCATTATTGGTTTTCGTGTGCTTGGAGGAGAGCAAAAAGTTAGTGAGCTAAAAAATCAAACAGCTCAACTTCAAGTTCAAGAAAGAAAAAAGAATAACGAAGATGTCGATCGATTAAGAGGAATTCGTCGAGCCACCTGTGATTGGTGGCCCAAGAGAACAGAGGAGCCATGTTGCTTCTTCTGTTGCCTAGAAAGGCCAGTACGGCAAGATCCATGGGTCCAGCGACGAATGGAACCTCCCTAAGTACTTACCCCGCGAAAAGATATCGTGGGGTTTTTCTTTTATAAAAAAATCTTGACAAGAATTTGCGAAGGAATATAATGAATATATACCCATAATATGTATATAAAAACTACAATTTCTAACTTGTTAGAAATTGCGGGAAATAAAAATCATTATGCCTAATTTAGACAAAACAGGACCAAGGGGACAAGGGTCAAAAACTGGTCGTGGCGCAGGAGACTGTGATGGAAATGATTCATCTAAAAAACAATCTGGCATGTTTAATCGACTCAGACGTGGATGCGGATGTGCTTGTGGATGTGGACGTAGATTTTTCCAAAGAAATCGCAAAAACGCAGAAAAACAAGACAGTTCTCAAGAATAAAGAATTACCTTAAAAACAGGGTAATTCTTTGGGGGTTTATATTTTAATAACTTATAGAATGAGACCAAGGAAAAGACGAAAAATTTGCGGATGTGCTCCTTGTAAGAGTTTTAAACCACAAGGCATTCCTGCAAGAAGCCTAGAAGCCGTAGCTTTAAATTCAGACGAATTAGAGGCAATTAGGCTAGCTGATGTTGAAGATCTAGGGCAAGTTAATGGGGCCTTTAGGATGGCAGTCTCTCAAAGCACATTTCAAAGAATTTTAACAGCAGGTCGTAAAAAAGTAGCAAGAGCATTGGTCGAAGGCAAGATTCTTCACTTAGAAGAGTCTTCTTAGTTTTGAGTGGGTGCTTTATGTGAATTGTGCACATCTCTTGCATTTTCAGAAAAATCTGTTATTATCTTACTAATCGAACAAATTTTGTTGTAAGAGCTTTTTTTTCTTTTTGTTTCCATTTTGAAACGACTTAGAGTTAACAACTACATTAGGATTCCTGAGGTTCAAGTTATCGATGACGAAGGAAAGCCGTTGGGAGTTATGAAAACTTCCGAAGCCTTAGCTTTAGCACAAAGCAAGGGGCTTGATTTGGTTGAAGTTAACCCTTCTGTTAGTCCGTCAATGGTGAAGATCATGGACTATGGAAAATATTTATATAAAAAAGCTAAGTCTGACAGAAAGCAAAAATCAAGACAGAAAACAAGTGAGCTTAAATCAATCCGCTTTGCCTACAGAACAGGACAGCACGACCTAGAGGTAAAAGCAAAAAAAGTTGATAAATTTCTAGAGAAAGGCCACAAGGTTAGGGTTGATATGATGATTAGAGGTCGCGAAAAAGCTCATCCTAATATAGCTAGAGAAAAACTAGATAAATTCCTTGCAGTTATTAAAGAAGAATATAAGATTGAGCAAGACCCAAAGAGAACTCCTCGCGGGCTTGTTCTAACCATTTCAAAGAAGTAGGAGATTTTGTTCAATATTAATCATGAAAAAAACACGAAAATCAATTACGAAAAGATTTAAAATTACCAAAAACGGTAAGGTTGTTTATCGTGCCGCTGGTCAGGATCATTTTAGAGCAAAGAAGTCAGGAAGCGCTAAAAGAAAAATGCGCACAGCCAGAACACTTCCAGAGTGTGTTGCTCGTCAGATTAAAAAAGCTGTAAGATAAATTTATGGTAAGAGTAAAACGTTCAAACGCAAAAAGAAAACGAAAGAAAAAGATTATTAAAATGGCTAAGGGCTATAAGTGGGGTCGTAAGTCTAAATATAAAGCTGCCAAGCAGGCAGTGTACAAAGCTCTCTCTTATGCTTATAGAGACAGAAGGAATAAGAAAAGAGACTTTAGGAGACTTTGGCAAATTAAGATTAACGCCGCCGCTAGAGTTTATGACTTGTCATATTCAAAATTCATTCATCTTCTTAAGATAAACAAGATTGAGTTAGATAGAAAGATATTAGCTGACTTAGCAGAGCACAATACAGAAATATTTGAAAAGGTTATTGAAAAAGTAAAAAAGGAAGCATAACTTGGCGGAAGAACAAGTCTATAGTCACTATATACAAAAAATAAATATTAAAAAGTCCCGACATGTTGGGACTTTTTTTGTAGTATAGCTAGGTTATGTTACGACAGTCAAACCAAACACCTCATTTGCGACTGAGGCGTTTAATTAAGATTACTAATCATTTATCAATTTATTGTACGTATTTCTATCGCTAATAATAAAATCGTTGCGGTTAAATAAATTAGAACAACTACCCACCATTTTAATTTTTTTTTGAAAAAATTCATTTATAAACTCTGAATACAATGAGGAATCCTAAGTTCACCTCTTTTCTTTGAATGTTGACACCAATCTTACAAGTAATCCAAAAAGAAGAATTCCGACAAGATCGGTTAATATATCAAAACCACTGAAAGTTCTTCCTGGCACAAAGATTTGATGAATTTCATCTAGAATTCCATAACCAAAAGTCCAAAAGGCACAAACAAGATAAGAATCAAGAATGCTAAATCGATAGTGTCTAAATGCTCGATAAACTAGAAACGCTAAAAGTCCAAAAGCTCCTAAATGCCAAAATGGATCTAGAACAAATGGCCCCGTATTAAAGCTTGATCTTGAAGATAATATAAATATAAAGATCATCCATGACCAAATAGGTATCCAATAAGGAATTAAATTTTGTGGTTTAACTACTGCCATTATTGCTCCCCAAAAAAGTTTTAATCCTTCTGTTTTTTTAAGTTTATTGTCTTTTGCCATGTATTTTTAGGCCCGCCTTTCCTTCGATTTATCTCAGGATAAACTTAGGATTTCGGTGTGACGAGGCCAACAATATTTATTTAAATTAATCTTGCCGTTTTTTACGGACAAACCTTCTTTCTCTAATTTTACAATTTTTTCAAAAACATTACTACGATAACCACCAATTGAACCATCTGATTTTATGACCCTATGACAGGGAACTCTTGGTGAAGTATTCCTGCTAAGAGCGTTGCCGACAAAACGAGATGCCTTACAGTTTCCAGCTAAGCAGGCGATTAATTTGTATGTTGAAACCTTGCCCTTGAGAATTTTGGCAGTTGCCTTATAACACTGTCCTTAAAGTTAGTTTGGGCACTAGTCATTGAGTTTCAACCTGGAGTTTAGAAAATTATGTGCTTTTTTTAACATTTCTTTTCCGCCCGCGAAAGTTATAGTTTCGTATGCTTTTTCGAATGGAAGCCACTTGAAATCATTGTGTTCGTAAGAAAGAACAATCTCTTTGCTGGTTGATTTTAGAAGATAAAAAATGACAATTTTATAATGTAATCCATTTTCAGTTCGAAAGTTATAATGAATTTCTTCTTTAAAACCCTTAATTATCTCTAGGTGTTCTTTTTTAAGTCCCGTTTCTTCTTCTGTTTCTCTAAAAAGAGTGTCGATTTCAGTTTCACCCTCATCAACATGACCCTTAACCAGGTCCCAGTGTCCAGGTTTAGTGCGTTTTTTGTCAGCTATATTTCTTGGTGGATAATGAAGTATCAAATACTTATTCTTTCTTTCTCTGTCATGTGTTTCATGGAATATAATCGCACCGACAGACTTTTCTTTTATATTGGTATTTGTAATAACAATCTCATTTTCTCCTGTTCTTTGTTCTGGATCAACGTATCGGACACCAAGTTTCTCATAAATTTCTTTTTCATCTTTTCCAGCTAGTTGTTCATCTTTTTTAAAAAGCCCATATTCACTTAGTTTTAATCCTTTTTTTTGAGCAAGTCGTCTAAGCTTTATATTGTGAAGTTGGCTTCCTGTAAAATATTGCAGTGCGGATCCGAAGGATTTTTCTGGAACAACTCTTAGGTCTACGTCAATCCCGATGCTTAAGCGCCCAGAAGACTTGGTTTCTCCTTGACCGTGAAGTTCTTCAAGTCCATTGAGTTTTGAAAAAGCATTCATTACTTCTTTGGGGTTGCTTGATGCGACTAAAATATCGATATCGCCGATATCTTTTTTCTTGCGTCTCAATGAACCAGCAATTTCAATTTTTTCTACACTTGATAACTTTGAAAGTTTAGATTTAATTTCTTCAGCAATTGGAATAACTTTTTCTAGCGGTAACCTTTCTTTTTGTTTCTTTAACATATGAATACCGCGCAAAATATTTTCTTGAGATTTTTCTCCAAACCCATCTAAATCTTTTATTATATTCTTAATAAGCACTTTTTTCAGACTTTTAAGATCAACAACTCCTAGATTTTTCCAAAGAGCTTTTATTTTTTTTGGACCCAATCCTTCAATTTTTGTGAGTGTTGATACATCAACAGGTGATTCTTCTCTAAGTTTTTCTAAATATTCTGATCGTTCTGTTGTAATAAACTCTTCGATATTTTTAGCAATTTCTTTTCCTATTCCTTGGATTCGTTCGAGCCCAGATACTCCTTCTTGATCGTAAACAGTTTTTATGTTTCGATTTTCAAGCTCAATAATCCGAGCTGCCCTATTGTAAGCACGAGGACGAAAAGGCTCATCCTCCATCTCTAAATATTCTGATATTTCGTAAAAAATTTTAGCAATTTCTTGGTTTGTCATTTTATGATAAAAAAATTAATCTAGCTCTTAACGTCTTCTATTACAAAGCCATCGTTTACCAAATTAATCAAATATTCCTCACCCTTTTTGAGCTCATTCGCCAACACTTTATTGGCTATAAGATTTTTTATATGTTTTGAAATAGCTCGACGAATTGGCCTGGCGCCATTTTTTGGATCATAGCCAAGCTCTGAAATTCTATTAAGTGCCAGAGGAGAGATAGAAAGCTTAATTCCCTGCTCTTCTTCAATCCGCGAGAAAAGGGATTCTAGTTTAAGGGTTGCTATTTTTTTAAGTTCTTCAGGAGAGAGGGTTCCAAAAACAATAATTTCATCAAAACGATTTAATAGTTCGGGTCGATAAACATCAGTCAATTTATCTCTTAATAGTTTTTGAATGACTTCAGCATTTATTCCTTCTTTCATTTTCTCTTGAATTAAAATTGCATGAGCATTTGAGGTGGTGATGATTATGGTATTCGAGAAATCTACTGTTCCGCCGAATTCATCAGTTGCTCTTCCGTCTTCAAAAATCTGTAAGAAAAGATTAAGAACATCACTATGTGCTTTTTCAAATTCATCTAGAAGAAGAAGAGAAAATGGCTGATTTTTAACTTTTTCCGTAAGGAGACCTCCGTGATCTTTCTTCCCAATGAGGCGATAGATGCTTTCGGGAGATTGATATTCTGACATATCAAAGCGAAGCATTTTATCCTCTCCACCAAAATATATATCAGCAAGAGCTTTTGCAAGTTCAGTTTTACCAACACCAGTTGGGCCGACAAAAAGAAAAACACCAGTTGGGCCCGAGCGCCTTTCAACACCTGCTCGTGCTTGTCTTAGTGTTTGACTAACCGCTTTTACTGCTGGCTCTTGTCCTATTAATCTTTGGTGAAGTTTTTCCTCAAGATTAAGAAGTTCTTTAGCCTCAGCCTCGCCTGTTTTTTCCACTGGTATGCCAGTAGACTTAGCAAGGCTAGCTTTTACATCATCACGACTAACATAAGTTTTTTTATTTACTTTTGCTTCCTCAACAGATTGAGTCAACAAGTCATAAGCCTTGCCAGGAAGGAGACGGTTTTTAAGATATCTTTCCGATAGATTGATTGCCTCGCGAACTGCAAAATGGCCAATTGTGATATTTTCTTTTTTACTCAAAATAAGTGCTTCACGCATTATATATTTAAACGCATCATCACGAGATATTTCTTGAATTTTTATAGCATTAAAGGTGTTTGCTAGGTCCGGCCGTTTTTCTATTAAGTCGTGATAATTTTTTTCATCTGTTGAGGCGATTAATGGAAAATTTACTGATTCAAAAACAGGTCCAAAAAAACTCATAAAAGAAAGAGATTGATTTTCAACTGCCTTGATGATGTCGTGAATTTGAGGAATGGCTAAAATAATATTTTTTGACGCAACAATTTCGTCCATGACTTTTTGAAGTCGTTCTTGAAGTTCTCCAGGGGTTTTGAGTCCAGCTAACATATCACCTACACTAAGACTGACCAAGCGTCTATCGTAAAGATTCTTGGGCACATTATCGTAAGCAATTTTTCTTGCTAACTCATTTATTATTGCTTGACGTCCGCTACCTGTCTGTCCAATCAGAACAGCATTGTTTCGTGCACTTTGGTTGAGAATATTAACGGTGCCCTGATATTCGTCTTGGTGACCCACTAACGGAGAGAGAAGCCCATATCTGGCCAAGTCAGTCAAGTCTTCACTATAAGAATCCAAAAAAACTGTTGGCTTAGCTGTAAAAGCACGGTTCATTGTTTTGTGCTTTATTCTGCGCCTCCCTTTTGTGATGACAATATTATTCTTAATGCGGAGCCATGAAGAGACATGGCGAGCATCTTCAATTTCAATATTATGTTTCAGAAGAAGAGTTTCAATGAGTGGGTGAGGCTCCTTGAAAAGAGCCATAAGGAAGTGATAGGGTTTAATGCTAACAGAGCCAGCACTAAAAGCTTCAATAAAACTTATTCTAGATAAGTCACTGATAGTTTCTTTAATAGGTTCTTTGGAAATTTTATAATCTTTACTAAATTCTTTAATTTTATTTGCAAATTCTTTGCGAATAATTTTTTGATCAAGCTCTAAATAATTAAGGAAATCTATAATTTCAGGGCTTTCCAGAAGAACCTTAAAAAGAGTTAAGTCAAGAGGGTCGTTATTAGTTTTGGCTTGGTCAATCGCCGTAGAAAAGATTTTTTTGCTACGAGGCTCAAAGTATTCAGCAATATTCAGTTCGAGATTAGATAAATCTTTTTTTGATCTAAGAGAAGAAAAATTTTTCCAAGACTTTTTTGTTTTTGATATATGATGAATAGTATAAAAAGCTAAGAATATGCCGAGCCACAAAAGAGAAAAAATGGGATCTCTTTTTAAGAAACCATTGTTTAGTCCCTTAAGAAGGCCGACAGCAATTCCAATAAATGAAATAAGACAGATGCTACTCCATATACCAAAAGAAGTCAGTTTGATTGATGATCGCAGAACTTTTGGCAAAGTTACCAGAGGATCCTTGAAGTACAAATATCCAAAAGGATGCTCTTTAATCTCTGTGTTTTCCGTTTTTATTTTATTGGTCATTAGAGAAGATTACAAAACATCATAAAAATAATACCCGGCAAAATTAAAAGCCACATGATAAAAATGATGGTAACAAAAATAAAATAGAAAAAATAAAAAATACTGTCAAAAATTATCCAAAGAGTTCGGATAATAATGCCGATTAAAAAACCGACCAGATCATAATCTTGGTAAAGGGGAGTAAACCAGTTATTAACCATTGCGCTAAAGGCCATAGTTTTGTTCATGTCTCTAGCAAAACGGATTGTTTTTTTCCAATAACTAATAGGATAGGTTATGTACCAGTCACTAAAAAAACTTAAAAAACTTCTTGACAGTCCCTTTGTAATGTAAGTGATAGCAAGCATGACATGAAAATTACAAGCAAACTCAAACTAAAGCTTAGTTTTATTATATCACAAACAGGAAATAGAAATTAGAATAAACTTGGGGATTAAAAGTTATGAATATTTGACGTTGACACAGCATGAAAATAATGGTAGAAGTAGATAGATAACAGCTCTTTAACAAAAAACAAAAAGGAGGAAACGTGAATTGGTACTGGTTGACGTTGATTGGATATGCTTCCCTGGTTTTGGGCGTGACGATTTGGGGGTATTGGAGTTGTAAGGATACTCGTGGATACCCTGGTGTTATTGTGGCATACATTAAGCTTTCTTTGAGTTTGTGGATTTCTGTGCCAGTGATTTTCGGGCTTTATTTATGGGATTGCTATTGGCGATCTATGCGTAAAAAATATCTGACAAATGAGCTTTGTCTGTTCTAGTAACAGGGGAGGGCAAAATGTCTATAGCTAAAAAGCGTGCGGCAATCCGAGAAATTCAGAAAATAACATCAATGACAGATGTTGCTGACGAAACAGAGAAAATCAAGCCACATAAACATATTTTTACGGAGCTTAGTGATGGCAGAAAACATCATGTTGTTGTTTTTAAAATTGGTCCAAGGAAAATCCCTATCCACACATCAATTGCTTGCGATCATTTCAATGTGGTACCTCAACATGGCGGTGTCAAGAACTGGGATTGGTCTCCACCCAGAGAATGCGATGATATCGACTCAATCGAAATTGGATTGATTGTTCCGCGAACTTGTTGGGATTGGTATTGGGTATTGTTTAGTGAAAGAACAAAGCTAAGTGCTTTTTCTCTTGAAGTTGCCACTTATACTGGCCCAGACGCAGAGTATTAAAACAAAACCCCGCACTTACTAGAATAGTGCGGGGCATTTTTTTGTTTAATTTTACTTAAATCAGATTTCTATTTTTCCATTTTTTAACCAAGGTTCCGGCGTAAGCCGGGTTCTTATCTTTAAAATCATCCATTTTTTAACCAAGGTTCCGGCGTAAGCCGGGTTCTTATCTTTAAAATCATCCATTTTTTAACCAAGGTTCCGGCGTAAGCCGGGTTCTTACAAACTCAACATCCCTTAGGGCGCCTTCAGCATCAAAAGTATTTCCCTCAAAACTGTCTTTTCCAAAAAGAGAAATCTCTAGAGTAATAAATGAGTTATTGTTAAAAAGATATTTTAATTTATTATAATCAGCGAATCCCCTAGGGTCTGTAACTTGCCAATGGCGATCTGTTTGTCGATCATTATTGTGGAGATGAAAATAAGAAGGAGGGCATTTTTTAGAAAACTCTTTTATATATTCATACGCATCTCTATTCTCTGTGGCAGACTTGATTAGAGCATGACCAACATCAAGACAAGTTTCAAGACCCGACTCTTTTCTTATTTTTTCCATTTGATCAATTGTATATGGTGTACGCGACAAATTTTCAAGATGGAATCGTTCGTCTTTAAATCCTTTGAGAATTTCTATCATATGCTCAACAGAGAAGTCTTCGGCTCCAGGAGAACCAGGGTGAATAATAATAATTGGTGCATCGAAATAGTCAGCTGCCTCTTGGGCGTATTTTATCCCTTTGCGAGTAGATTCGTCTTTAGATATTTCTCCAAGATTAACACCGTCTTGTTGAAAAGGCGCATGAATTGTAAAAGCAGTTTCCGCTTTTTTTAACGGATCATAGTTTTTATAATTTTCTGTTTCTCTGATGCCTAATTCGAAATGATCAATTTTCCCTTTCAGTCTTTCTAGATGAGGAATTACTGTTGGAGTATTCCACGCATATTTTATTTTAAGTCCAATTCTCATGTATCTATTTACAAACAAGGTTCTCCGACGTACGTCGGAGGTTCTAATTTTTAAACCAATTTTCATATATTTATCTAAAAACAAGGTTCTCCGACGTACGTCGGAGGTTCTAATTTTTAAACCAACCCGTATATATTTATTTGAAATTTTCTCCTACAACAAATCCAGTTGACCAACACATTTGAAGATTGTATCCTCCCGTTGGACCGTCAAGGTCAATAATTTCTCCTGCTAAATATAAATTATCAATAATTTTTGACTTCATTGTTTTTGAGTCAATTTCCTTAAGACTAACTCCTCCTGAAGTTATAATCGTCCGAGAAAAATCAGCTAATCCTTCTACTCCAACTCCAAGTTCTTTAAGAAGGCGTAAAATATTTTTCCTTTCTTCTTTTGTGATATTATCAACTTTCTTTTCTTGTGGGATTCCGGAAAAACCACCAATAATAGGAATAAGAGCTTTGGGTAGAAGGTCACCTAAACAATTTTTAAACATTTTACCACTAAATTTTTTAAAATCTTTTTGAAGCCTTCTGTCAAGTGTTGCAGAATCAAGAGCAGGCTTTAGGTCTATTTTTAGGTTTACTGACGAATCTTCTATTAATTCACCGATAGTTTTTGAAAGCTCTAGAATTATTGGTCCACTCATGCCGCTTGATGTGAATACGGCCTCACCAAAGGCAGAAGCTTTTTTAATATTATTTTGAAAAACTGATATGGAAACATTTTTTAGACTTAGGCCCTCAACTCTTTTTATCCATTCATCTTTCAAGATAACTGGAGCTAGGGCCTGTTTTATTGGAGTGATGGTGTGACCTAATTCTGAAAGCCAATTATAGGCCTGGCCAGTTGAGCCAGTAATAGGATATGATTTGCCTCCTGTGCAGATGGCAATATTTTTTACATCAATTTCTTTCTTTCTTTTTAAAGTAATTTTTGTTACCCTATTTTCTTCTAATGTCAGAGATTTAACTTCAGCTCTAGTTTTTACATCTACACCATTGTTTTTTAAATAGTTTAAAAGGGATACTAAAACACTGTGAGCATCATCGCTCACAGGAAAAATACGACGACCCCTTTCTTCTTTGGTTGGAGTGCCATTTTTTTTGAAAAATTCGATAGTATCTTCAACAGTGAGTTGACTTAATGAAGAAAAAAGAAAGTCGCCTGACTTACCAAACTTTCCTGTAAATTTTCTTAAGTTTGATTTTTTGTTAGTAAGATTACACCTTCCCCCACCAGTAATTAATAATTTTCTTCCTAATTTTTCATTTTTTTCTAACAATAAAACACGAGCGCCATTTTCTGCCGCTCGGCCAGCTGCCATCATGCCAGCTGGGCCTCCGCCAATTACTACCAAGTCATAAGTCATCTTAACAGTATGCCTTAAATTTCTTTAAAAATCAAGACCTAGTGTGTCATAAAATAATCAATAATAAAAATATTTTATGAGAAGTATTAATTCGTGCATGTGGCTATATATATTTAACTACATATCCCATCGTTCAATGTGGGCACTTAGTGCCCACATTTTAAAATATTTATTATAAAAAGAATGCAGCGATTAATCACTGCATTCTTTTGTTGTTTGTTTTTGTTATCTGCTAAGTCTGTGTTTTTTTCTTTTTAGTATCTTTCTTAATTGTTGTCCAGTGGAATAAATAAAGAGGCAATCCTACAATAATCATAGCAAAATTGTCTGAAGCCTGTCTCTGTCGGCGGTGCTTTAATTCATCTTTTGGATTGTCTGACGCTTCTTTCCATTCACGATAATCAATCAGCCATTCTGAAAGAGCTTCCTCTCCTTCTGGTCCTAGGTCGCAAGTTTCTTTGCAGTTTTCTAGGCCTGTGACAAGATTTGATTCATCATTAAATTTTTCTCCAGGAAGCATCATTGGTCTAACATCGTAGCTATAATTTTCTGCTTCAGGAAAAACCCAAGTTGTTAACCCTAGTTTAATTAGTCCAATAAAACCGAAAATAAGAATAAATAGTCCTACCAATGAAAATAGGTACAGATAAACTGTGCGAATAAATGATTTTGCATCAAACATTATATTTATTTTAGAAATTAATATACAATATTTTGTATATGATGTAATTATACAATATTGACATTATATTGCACATATTTGTTGAAAAAATACCTATTTATGATAGAGTAGGGACTTGTTCTTTTAAAAATAAAGCTCTCCTTCGCTAAGTCTACCTGTCGGCGAGTAGAGCTTCGGAAGGGCGTAAAGTTACTTAGTTTTCGATTACTCAAATAAACAATTTAACGCCAGCCCCAGGCTGGTCCGCCTTGGGCGGGGAGGTTCGCAATGGACGATGTAGTTGGGCAAGTATTAGAGATTGACGGAGAAACGAAAAGAATTTCAAAGATTCTTTGGGACGAACAAACAATCAAGGCAAGAGTGAAGAAATTGGCTAAGAAAATTGCCAATCATTATAAGCCCCTTCTCGACCAAGAGCCTAGTCGCGACCTTGTCTTGATTGGCGTACTAAATGGCGCGATACCGCTTCTATGGGATTTATCCAAAGAGTTAGCGAGGTATTTACCTATTGGTAGGATACGCTATGACACTTTGGCAATTTCGAGTTACGGAGAAGGAACTAATTCGGGTGAATTGCGAATAGAGAAAGACTTGAAAAACACTATTTCAGGAGATTTTGCTCTAATTATCGAAGACATAATTGATACTGGCTACTCTGCAGAGTATTTCACTCAACTTCTTAAGCACAAGAAGGCACATGACGTTCAAATCTGTACCCTTATTATTAAAGCCGCTGGAAATATATATAAAATTAACCCAGCTTTTGTAGGCTTCGAGCTAGAAGAAAATTCTTTCATAATCGGTTACGGGCTTGATTGGGCGAATATGGGACGCACCTTGTCTTGTGTAGCCTCTCTAGAAGATGTCGAAGAATAAAGTAAAAGAGCGCTTAGAAAGGCGCTCTTTTTTTTCATGCAAAATAAGTTAATTCGAAATCTTTATTTAAAGTTTATTCTCTCGCCAAACTCGAGCTTAATTAATGTTAAGCTCGAGTTTATTGCTCATTATAATTGTATCGTCACTCGATTCCCCCATAACATAAATATAATAAGTTCCATCATCGGGAGAGCTATCCCAACTATATTGATATTGTGTTTGTGATAGCTTTGTCCAGGCTTTTGTGATTAGATAACTATTCTCTAAGTTTTGATCTTTACTATAATAAAGTTTTATTTCTTCGAAATCTCCCTCAGTTATCAAATTAAAAACAAAAAGGGGGTCAGGGTTGAGTGGTTCAATCAGGAGAAGGGAAGATTTTTTGTTGGCTACAGGGGTAATAATAACTGAAGAACCAGAGTCAATACTGGTTGTTACATTGACGCTTCTACTAGAAGAATTGAGATAAATATCATAAGCTTTAACAGTGATTTTGTGTTTTCCTGTTTTCTGAGAAGAGGAGGGCGTGAATGTCCAGTTGTATGGATATGATATTTTTGATCCTAGAAATTGTTCATCGAAAAAGAAATCAACTTGCTGTATGTCATATTCTGAACTGACATTAGATTGTATATTGACAGAAGTATTTCCCACAACACTTCCATTTATAGGAGAATTTATATTTAACTGTGGTCTATTTTCAAGTGTATGAATATCATCATATTCTAACGGAGGAATTTCTTCTTTCAAATTACCTCTCTCTGGGTCTTGTGCCCATGATCTGACAGCTTGTTCCCAGTTTCTATATTGAGAGTCGATAGATGATTCGCCAGGGATAGAATCTCTGGGATTATTTTTTTCTACATAATAAAGAAGGTTGTGGGCCTGTAAAAATGTTTTTTCTTCAATTAACTCAGGAGGAGTTAATTCAGTTGCTCTTTTTGTAGAAATAGAATCAATTTTTACAATTTCTCCTCCAATGATTCCGTTCAAAATGGATTTAGAAGGCTCGATGATGCTTGGGCTTTTAAATGTTATTTTTTTTCTATCTTCCATAGCGCGAAGCATGAATTCTCGCCAAATTGGACCTGCTATTGAGACTCCTGCTGTTTTGAGCATTGGAGTATTGTCATTGTTACCCGTCCATACACCTGTAACTAAATTGGGCGTATATCCGACTGTCCATCCATCACGATATTCTTGAGTTGTTCCTGTCTTGGCTGCTGCTGGTATTGATTCGCCTAAATAGAGATATGAATTAGTCCCAAACATTGGGGATCTTGCAACATTATCGGATAATATACCATTAATCATTTGCGCAGCAAATTCATCAAGGACTCTTTCTGGCTTTTCTATTTTATGTTCTTCTAAAATATTTCCTTCATTATCTTCAACACGAAGGATGCTGATCGGTTCTTGTCTTAAACCATCATTAGCAAAAACGCCAAATGCAGAAGTGATATCTAGTAAACGAACCTCGCCGCCACCAAGAACTAGGGCCAATCCAAAACGAGACCTATCTTCTAGGGTGGTTATTCCCATAGATTGAGCAAGGTCAATAGTGTCATTAACACCCGCCAAATAAAGCGCTTTAACTGCGGGAATATTCAGTGATTGAGCTAGGGCAGATTTCATTGTTACCGGCCCTCTCTCTAGTAAATCGTAGTCTTGAGGATGATAGCATCCAAGTCCATATTGATCTTCTGCTTGAACAGCACTATATACGCAATTAGGATTAAATTCAGTCTTAACATCATAAAGAATTGTCTCTGGTGTATACCCCTTTTTAAATGCAAGTGCATAAGCAAATGGCTTAAAGGCTGATCCTGGCTGTCTCTCTCTGAGAGCAACATTTACGTTGCCATCATTTTCTGTATTAAAATAATCACTAGACCCAACCATAGCAACAATTTCTCCTGTTGTTGGGTCAATCGAAACTAGGGCAGCATTATTAGCATTATATGTTTCTTTATTTATTTCAACACGATTTTTAACAATTTTTTCAGCTTCTTTTTGAAGTCCCCAGTCTAGGGTTGTGTAAACTTTTAGCCCTTCAGTTTCTATTACATCTTTGCCATACTTTTCTTCAAGTTGTTCTTTTACATATATAACAAAATGAGGTGCTAAAATTCCAGTATCTTGTTTTTGATAAACCATATCTTGCTCTAAGGCTTCTTCCTGCTCTTTTTTCGTAATGTATCCTTGATCATACATTCTTTTCAAAACCAATTCTTGGCGTGCTTTTAATTGGTCGGGGTTATTTCCATAAGGAGATAGGCGTGTTTGCGCTTTGGGAATAGCAGCGAGTATAGCAGCTTCTCCTAAGGTTACTTCATTGGCAGATTTCGCGAAAAACGTTTTACTTGCCGATTCAATACCAAACGCATTTGAACCATAAGGAATTTGGTTTAAATAAAATGCTAATATTTCATCTTTTGTGTAACGTCTTTCTAGTTCTAAAGAAAGAATAATTTCTTTAATTTTTCTACTAACAGTTCTTTCTGACGTTAGAAGAGAATTTTTTACAAATTGTTGAGTAATGGTTGACGCACCCTCTATGCGACCACCGCCAGTTTTTAGTGCAACCCAAGCAATTCTAACGAGTGCTCTAAAATCAATACCAGGATGATTGTAAAAATCTTTATCCTCAATGGCGATAATGGCATTTTTGATGTCTGGAGAAATTTCATCTAACCCGACGATAGTTCTCTTCCCTCCTTCAAAAACTTCATACAGAAGAGTTTTTTCGTCATTTGAGTAGATTTTAGTAGATTGTTCAAGAGGCTTTCTCAAAACTTCTTGGGGATTGGGCAGGTCTTTGGCAAAGTAAGTAAAAACAGCGATTAGAAGAATTACGCAACCAAAAAAACCAAACAACATTAATCGTAATAAAAAATGCAATCGAGACTTGAAACTTTTCCTTCTACGAGTTTTTTTTGATCGAGACAAAAGAGATCGTCTCTTTTTTTTTGGAGAGAGAACGATGCTTCCTATTAATTCTTTATTTCGGTAGTATTTACGCTTAGCCATGTTTTTCTATCTGATGTTTGTAATGAGTAAAAAATTATATTCAGCCGTAGTTCAAGGTTCTTTGAATTTTCCGTCAAGAGATTGGTGAAGCCATGCTCTTCTAATCCAAAGGTTCTTATTCTATTTTCAAGGTTCTTTGAATTTTCCGTCAAGAGATTGGTGAAGCCATGCTCTTCTAATCCAAAGGTTCTTATTCTATTTTCAAGGTTCTTTGGTAATCCAAAGGTTCTTATTCTATTTTCAAGGTTCTTTGGTAATCCAAAGGTTCTTATTCTATTTTCAAGGTTCTTTGGTAA
>Ga0208900_1000559_pt1 | contig 23139 bp, 21 predicted proteins | sample AntAceMetag02UKK_FD_184763 | JGI IMG/M metagenome (GOLD analysis project Ga0208900, IMG submission 184763) | Saline lake microbial communities from Ace Lake, Antarctica - Antarctic Ace Lake Metagenome 02UKK (SPAdes) (version 2) | ecosystem: Environmental > Aquatic > Non-marine Saline and... | reverse complement strand
AATGTTGATGCTATTAAGAAAGCTGATCCTGTATACAGAAATGCAATATCACAACAAAGTAATTCTTATTGGGGTGATCAACCGGGTACTTCGGGTTCTGTGTATATTGGAGTAATTGTTTTGTTTCTATTTATTCTGGGCATGTTTATAGTTAGTAACAGGCTGAAATGGATGCTGCTAACGGTTACTGTACTATCAATATTACTTGCATGGGGAAGAAACTGGATGCCGTTCACAGATTTCTTTATAGATTATATTCCGGGTTATAATAAATTCCGAGCTGTATCAATGATTTTAGTTATTGCCGAGCTAACTATTCCAATACTTGCATTTATGGCGTTGGGAAAGTTAATAAGCGACCCATCAATTCTTAAAACAAAGAAAAACTCACTTTACTATTCATTTGGGTTAACAGGTGGAATCCTACTCCTGTTTTATATTGCCCCTTCAATATTTTTTGATTTTTTAAGTTCTGGCGAACAAGCTCAGTTTGCAGAGCTAACAAAAGGTAATGATGCTGCTCAGGTAAATATTTATCTAACAAGCCTTGAAAATGTGAGGATTGCAATTTTTAAAGCCGATGCATTGCGTAGTCTTATTTTTGTGGTAATAGCTGCTATTCTCATATATTTATTCTCAGTTAATAAAATAAAGAAAGGTTGGCTAATTGCAGGATTGGGGCTGCTGATTATTATTGATATGGTTGGAGTAAATCGTAGATATCTGAATAATGATAATTTTATCAGAGCCAAACAATTTAATGTTCCATTTACAGCTAGCGCTGCAGACAATTACATACTTAGTGATAATAATCCTGATTTTAGAGTACTCGATTTAACCAAAAGTACTTTTAACGATGCAAGTTGTTCTTATTTTCATAAAAGTATTGGCGGTTATCATGGTGCTAAGTTGCAGAGATATCAGGATTTAATAGAAGGTTATATACAGGGGGAGATTCAGTCGATAACAGGGGTGCTTACTAAAGGAGTTACAATGGAAAAGATTGAAAACATGTTTGCACAACAGCAGGTTCTGAATATGCTAAACATGAAGTATGTTATTATAAATCCTGATGCAATGCCGTTAATAAATAACTCAGCATTTGGCCATGCTTGGTTCGCAAATAATGTAATTGTTGTTAGTAATGCAGATGAAGAGTTTGATGCTCTTGGTAATAATAATCTTAAAAATACTGCTATTGTTGACAACCAATTTACTGAGCACTTGGAAGGAAAGAGTTTTGAAAAGGATTCAACCTCAACCGTTGCCCTAAATACATACTTGCCAAATCATCTGGTATATAAATATAATTCTTCTAAAGAGCAGCTTGTTGTTTTTTCTGAGATATATTATAGTAAAGGCTGGAATGCATATATTGATGGACAGGAGGTTCCATCTCTAAGAGCAAACTATGTATTAAGAGCATTAATAGTGCCGGCAGGACAACACGATATTGAGTTTAAATTTGAGCCCCGGATATGGGTAATTGGAGAACGAATTTCATTTGCAAGCTCGTTATTATTGATTTTGTTATTGATTGCAGGTATTGGTTTTGAGCTTAAAAAAGTTGTTGAAAAAAAACAAACTAATAACATATAACTAATAACGTATAACTAATATCTCATTGAAAAGAGTTCTCATTATAACTTATTATTGGCCACCAAGTGGGGGAGGCGGTGTACAGCGATGGGTTAAGTTTGTAAAATATTTACGACAAACTAACTGGGAACCAATAGTTTTTACTCCTGAAAATCCTGAGAGACCTTCCTTAGATTCTTCACTATTAGTAGATATTCCATCAGATATTCAGGTAATTAAGAATAATATTTGGGAACCATACCAAATCTATAAGAAATTTACAGGCAGAAAGAAATCAGATAAAATTCAAACAGCTTTTTTAAGTGAGAATAAAAGCACAACAGGCTTTCTGGAAAGAGTATCAATATGGATACGTGGTAATTTATTTATTCCTGATGCAAGAAAATTTTGGATTAAACCTTCGGTGAAAATATTATTAGAATTTTTGAAGCAAAACCCTGTTGATGTTATTGTAACCACCGGCCCCCCACATAGTGCTCATATGATCGGTTTGTCATTAAAGCGTTCGCTTGGCATACCATGGCTTGCTGATTTTAGAGATCCCTGGACCAACATAGATTATTATAAGGATTTGAAGTTAGGCAAAAGAGCAGATAAAATTCATCATAATTTAGAAAGACAGATACTTGAAAAAGCTGATGAAGTTGTAGTTATAAGTCCCGGGATGGCCAGAGAGTTTAACGAGATAGTACCCAAAGAATATAAAGTTATCCCAAATGGATATGATGTTGAAGATCTTAAGAGTGAAAAAAGTGAAAGTCCAGCAGGAGGTAAATTTAGTCTTGCTCATATTGGTTCACTAACAAAAACAAGGAATCCTATTAACCTGTGGAAAGCTATTAAGAGATTGGTAGATGAAAATGCGGAATTTGCTACTGACCTTGAAATACACAATATTGGGAAGTTGGATATTAACGTTGCAAATTCGTTAAAGTTAATTGGGTTAGAAAAATATCTTAGGCAAACAGATTATTTACCTCATGATAAAGTTATTTCGGAGCAACAAAATGCTACACTGTTATTACTGTTAATAAACGATACTCCAAATGCAAAACTCATCCTTACAGGTAAAATATTCGAGTATCTGGTTTCCGGGACTCCAATAATTTGCATTGCTCCACTTGATGGAGATGCAGCTCATGTAATAAATGAAACATCATGTGGTAGGGCTTATAGTTTTACGGAAATAGATAAACTCAAAGCTGATATACATGATTATTACCTGAAGTTTAAAAAAGGAATTGTTGAATCAGACTGTAGGGATATTGAGAAATATGAAAGAAAGAAACTTACTGTAAAATTAGCAGAAGTTTTAGACTCATTGGTTGCTATTTGATATCATATAGACTACTAATCTATATTGCCAATTGTGATAATATTTGACACAAAATTATTTATATCGTACTCTTCATCATTAAAAACCTTATAAAGCTCTTTGAGCATTAGATTCTTAGTTTTTATCCCTCGTTTTTTTGCAATTTCTTCAACAAACACATTAACAGCTATTTTCCCCTCCAGTACTACTTTTTCTGAAACATAATCAGTAAAAAACCCTTTTCCAATTAACAGCCCTAATGTGCGGTTACGACTAAGGTCGTTAAGAGCAGTGAGCGTAAAATCGCCAAAACCACAATAATTGAACATTGTATTCTCATCCCCTCCAAACTTTGAAATAAGAACCCTCATTTCGTTGATTGCTTTGGTTAGAATAAGTGACCTGAGGTTGGACGAATCAAAATGAGCATCAACAATGCCTACTATAATGGCATAAATATTTTTAAGTATGCTGGCCAGCTCAACTCCCACTACATCGTTTGAAAAGTCAAGATGAATTGTTGTATCTTTAAATACGGCTTCAAATAGTTTAAAATGCCTATCTCTTTTTGAAGCAATTGTAAATGCAGTAGGCATATTGATAATAATTTCCCTTGCAAATGAAGGACCTTTCATGCTAAAAATCTGGTTAGGAATAATTCTTGAAAGTGCCTGAGGAATTGTTTTTTGTCCCTCACCAAAACCTTTAGCAAGATTTACAATTAAAGCATCTTCGCTAATATACTCCTTGTTTTCCTGGATGTATGAAACAATTACACTTGATGGTATGCCAAGAAAAATAATATCTGATTCGCTAAGTATGCTTTTGTCAAATGTTGCTTTTAGGGTTGGATCGAGTTCAATGTTTGGAAAGTATTTACGGTTTATATGATCATTACTTATTGAATCAACAACATCTTGCTCTACTGATAACAAGAAAATCTCACATTTATCTTTCTTCGCAAGCACATTCCCCATTGCTGTTGAAATTGTGCCACTTCCTACAAAGCATATTTTCAGGTTGTTATCCATAATATCTATAATAGCTTAAACGTATAAATTCGAATTAAGTTTCGAAATGCAAAAATATAGTATTTATTGGTGTTTACACGAATGCTTTAACTATCTATACATGAAGAGGGATTTTACTACCGATTCAATTTTCTGATTTACATCTTCTGAAATCTTGAAATAGTAAACAGGTAAAGAGAAAACAATTAATATAATACTACTTCTAATAATAATATCCACAATGTAATTTGATTGTTCTGGCAATAATAATGAAGCAAGATAAGCAATTGCACCAATAATATATAATAATAGAGTTTTAGATGTAAATGGTTGAAGACCAAACTTTCTATATAAAAATAGATATTTGATTAAGTTAAAAATTAGCTTAGAAATTAAAGATGCAATACCAGCGCCAATAATTCCAAATATTGGTATTAATAATATATTTGATAATACCAATAAAACTGCCAAAATAACCAACATATAAGACAGAAATCGATAATGTTTTGAATTAACGATTATTTGTGAATTCATACCAAGTGCAATATCACTTAAGTTAGCTAAGCCAATAAGTAATATAACATATTTTCCGGGTAAGTAATCATTAGATATTATATGAAAAACGTTATCAATATTCCCCCAAATACCTATTAATAGTAGAAGACCGATAATACTAAGACTTATGCTGCTTTTTTTGTAAATCTGGCTAATAATGTTAATGTCATTAACTTTCCATGCATCTGCAATAACAACTGAGCTAATTTTGCCCATAGTTCGCAGAGGGACTAGTATTAATGCCCCAAAGAAAAATGTAATAGAGTATATTCCGGCAGCACTTAACCCCAGCATTCTCTCCACCATAATTGTGTCGATATTCAATACGAGCACACCTGAAAAGCCAGATAGTACCCCAAATATGCCAACATTGGCCATTTCACGGGTTAGCTTTCTGTCAATAAAACTCACATCGGGTATTATGAAAAATTGTTTGTTATATATTAATGATGTAAAAAGCAGCAATGTTGGTAATATTAGTGCTATTGTATAGAAAATTACAGTTTGGTGAAAATTCAATACTTTAAAATAGAAAAGTATTATTAAGATTAAAACAAAAACACGTTGCACAACTTCCTTGTAGATAATGCCCTTAACAGCATTATAAAGTACACGATAATAAGTATCAAATACGTTAAAAAGCAGTGTAAATAGTATTAAAGGTAATACGTAATAGAAATAATTGGCAAACAAATCATTCCCTTCTTTTGTGTCGTCAAGAATATAGGGTTTGAGAAGTAAATAACTTGTAAGTGATATTAGAAGACCAACTGCTGAAATCATTAGTGCAATTCCAAGAAAACCGTGATGTTTCTTTTCTTTGCTTCGAAAATATGGAAAAAGTTTAACGGTTATTGTGTTAATCCCAAGTCCGGCAAATTGGGCAAATAACACTGAATAAGATACTAGTATTCTAAGCAAACCTACTTCATCAGTCGTAAAAAAGTGTGTAAACAATACAGCCGTAGTAATAAACCCTAAAAACACACCAATGTATGAGTAAATGGTGCCCGAAATAGATTGTTTTTGAATAATACCCAAGGTGAAAAATTAAGCTAGTAATAAGTTTCTATTCCAAATATTGTATGATTTTTGTTGTTTAATTTACAAAGTAACAAATTCTATTTTGTAATTCATAAAAATATATGCTTTGTGAATTAATATTTAAAATTAATCTAATTTTTTTGTAAACAAAGATTTCCACAAAAAATATTGCTCTTTACTTTTAAGTCAGTTGATATTTTAAAATTTATAGATTTGCAATGAGTAATGATTACAGAAATTGCTATAGAGTAATTTACTGGCTAAACGTTAAATTATGGGAAAAAGACGACTCCTTTTATTCACAAATTCATTTCCATTTGGAAGTGAAGAGGCATTCCTTGAAGAAGAGATTAAGGAATGGGGTAGTAGAGACGATGTTTTAATTACAATTTTACCATTACTCAATTATGAAGGAACACTAAGAACTATACCGGAAAATGTTACTGTTGATGTAAATTTGGGTGGTAAACTAAAAACAAATGAGAAATGGGTGCTTTTCTCTTTTCCAATGATTTTTATTAATCCTTTTTTCTGGAAAGAGTTTTTCGCCTTTCCAAATATTTTCTTTCAATTTAAGAAATTGCGAAAGGTTATAGCAGTTTCTATATTCTCTACTGTTATTTCTAATTACTTGAAGAAAAACTATTTGTCAGAGCTTAATGACAAAAATACTATATTATACTCGTATTGGTTCTATTACGGGGCTTATGGTGGTGCATTGTTAAAAAGAAGAGGTTTTAGTTTTCGTTTGTTTACACGTGCTCACGGATCTGATATTTTTCAAAACAGAAAGGATACAGCATTTTATATCCCATATAGACGTTTTCCAGTTTGGAAGTATTTTGAAAAAATAATTCCGGTTTCAAGAATGGGAGAAAAATATCTTGAAGAAAATCAAAAGATTCCAAAGAAAAAAATGATTGTTTCATATCTTGGAGTTAACATTCCAAAATATATTTGTGAGGCTTCATCTGGCAAATCGCTTAATATAGTTTCTTGTAGTAGCATAATTTCGTTGAAGAGAATTCATTTGATAATAACAAGTTTAGCCTTTTATACGAAAAGTCATGCAGATATTAAAATATCATGGTTTCATATCGGAGATGGACCACTTATGCCCAAGATATCCAAGATAGCAAGTACACAGTTTTCACCTGTGAATGTAGATTATAATTTTTTAGGTCAACTGTCGAATAGTGAAGTTTTAGACTTTTATAATAATAACAAGATAGATTGTTTTGTTACAACTTCGGAAAGTGAGGGTTTACCCGTAACTATAATGGAAGCTCTTTCATTTGGAATACCTGTTATTGCAACTTCAGTAGGTGGTATTACTGAAGCTGTGAATGATAATGTTGGAGTTGTTTTGGATAAAAATTTTTCGCACAAAGATTTTGCTATTGGGTTAAATAAGATGTTTGAATTTAAGGAACACAATAGAAGAAAAGGTATTAATAGGTGGGCAAAAGAAAGATTTGACGCAGAGACTAACTATGAAAAGTTCATCAGTATATTACTGGTAGGCGCAGACAATAGAGAGAATTAATACATATTAATCTCTGCTAGTTTGAGGTTGTTACCAAACGTATCTTGATTTTGAGTCTTCTCTATTTAAGAATTATTTTTCTTGTATCAATTAACTGGTTTTGGTCATTAAATATTTGGATATAGTATAATCCTGTTGCCCCAAATGTATTTATATCAATCTGAAATTCTTGCTGATTAACCAAATTTTCAAAAATTACGGATCCAAGATTATTTATTATTTTAATTGAGTATTCAGGCATTATATTAAATTCACCAGTATTTATAAATACAATATCATTTGTAGGGTTTGGATAAACTTTAATACTATTAGTAATTATATTGGGTGGTAGAGATAATGCAATATCAATTATTAATGTATCTGTTACTGATATACTATCTACGACTGTTATGGTGTCATATATTGTAATATAATCATAACATGGAGTCTCATAGCAAATAAATCCAATTTCTTTTGGAGTCAATATTCGGTTGTACAATCTAATATCATCTACTTTTCCGTTGTGGTATGAATTCGTACTATGTCCTAGATTCCTACCAATGACACCATTATTGCCTAAATAGCCCATATTATATGCATTACCTGAATAAAAACCACTATCTATTTCACAATCAACATATAAGTCAATATCCAATAAGCCATTAAATGATGCAATTATAAGATGCCAATCTGATGTATCTATAACTGTATTCGAGTGTTTAGTCACTCTATGGCTTGTTCCATGTCCAAGACCATCGCCATATCCAGCACTTATGTGACCAGATGGAATATACCCTATCCAAGCCCCACTATAAACTTCTGGGAACTCATCATTTGCAAATAGAACGGATGATACATTTGAAAAAGAATCCACTTTAACCCACAATGAAATAGTGAAAGGGAAGTTGGGTTTCAGAATTATTGAATCAGGTATTTCGATATAAGAATTTGATCCATTAAAGTCATACGCACTTTTTAAGTTAAAAAAACGATCATTTGTAGCATAGCAATTATATCCTACGCCATTTAAATTGTTTCCACTTTCATCAATTGTACTGTTATTAAAAGGGTAATATATTACCAAGCTATCAGTAGGAATTTGACAAATAGCATTAATACAAAACAGGTGCATGACAATTAATATAGTCGCTAATTTTTTCATAAGTATATTTTTCAGGTTAAATATTGGTTAAAGTACAGCTTTTCTACGTTTCTACTTTTTATCATTAACTTTTATTTGATAATTATACTCTATATTTAAATAAATTTTTCTAGAGAAGCACAAATTGCTGTTGTGGCGTATGTGCTGTCTATTTTGAGAAATTATTATTTATTTTCAAAAAACTTATTTATCCTGCCTTTCATTTCATTAACTAAGGAAGTATGATTGGTTTTTATTTCTGAATATTCAAATAGCTCCTCAGGTAATGGTTTCATTCCAGAAGTAAATAGCCTATGTAACCCTAGAAAACGTGCTCCCTTAGAAAATATATCTCGACCCATTAATGGCATATCTATATTCGAATAAACTTCAAACATATCTGTTATACCTTTGAATCTGTCTCTGTTAACATGACTATTGTTAAATCCAAAGTCAATAAAAATAACTGGAGTGCCCATTGCTACGCATGGAAGAGCACAATGTATTAAAGATGTAATTACTAGTTTAGCTTTTCCATATTGTTCTAGTAAATCTTTCACATCTTTCATTCGAGTGTTTTGGTCTTTTGATGGGATACTTGACGAAAAATGAGAAATATATTTTATTTTGCCACGATATTTAGATGGGATTAGGTGTTTATTAATAATATTTCTATAATCAGATGTATAATTACTGCGGAGTAAATTAACAACTATAATTTGATCATTTTTCTCTCCCGTATATATGGGAATACTTAGCGTTAGACATCCTGTAAAGAAAGCATTAATTCCATTGCTTTTTAATAATTCAACAGTAAAATAGTCTCTACATCCAATAGGTTCATGTTGTTTAAAATTTTTTAGAGAAATAGAATCGGTCATTTTTTCAGCACACCCCTTTTCTAATCCAGATATATGAAATGACTCAAACAAAGGTTTAACAAATTTTGATGGTGGCCAATGTTGTGCGTTGTGCATAAACCAACCACTACAAAGCAGTTTAGTTTCATCAGTAATTTTGTCAAGCATTTCTCTATTGCAAAAAACAGGATCTTTTACAATAAGAGATGCTGCATAGGTTTGAATATCATCTCCAATATTCTGAGAGTCAGGGTGGTAAATGATTCCGTTTTTCATTAAAAGAATAGTTAATTAAACTAAAGGCTTCTAAAATTAAATTAGGCTATAAATGTAAATTTGTAATTGTTTATGTTTGTAAAAACACTAAATAAGTGCGGTTAAATTTAATATTCTTTGTGTCTATATTTTAAAAATTATTTTGAGTTTGTAAAAACAACTAAATAACATTAACCTCCATAATCAATCTTACTCCAAATTTAACAGCTACACTCTTTTGGATAGATTTGACAAAATTAAAAATCTCCATGCCGGTTGCTTTATCGTAATTAACTATTACAAGTGCTTGTTTTTCATAAACTCCAACATTTCCTTTTCTTTTTCCTTTCCATCCACATTGTTCGATAAGCCAAGCTGCAGGTAACTTGTATTGACCATTTACTGAAGTGAATGATGGGATTGTTGGGTATTTTGATTTTAAACTTGCTAACGTTATTTCATCTACAACAGGGTTTTTAAAGAAACTACCGGCATTTTTAAGCTTATCAGGATTTGGCAACTTTGAATCTCTTATTTCTGCCACTTTCTTGCTAACATCAGAAATAGTTATGTCGTTTATTTTCTTGTCGGCAAATGCATCTGCCAAAGGTTTGTAACTTAAATTTAGTTGTGGGTTTTTAGATAATTTTAGTACTACACTTGTAATGAAATACTTATTCTTATATTTGTTTTTAAATATGCTATTTCTATAACTAAATCTGCATTCAGCATTTGTAAATTCAACAGTTTCACCAGTATTTAAATCAAAAGCTTCAAGGCTTACCAATACATCTTTTAGCTCTGCTCCATAAGCCCCAATGTTCTGTATAGGGGCAGCTCCCATTTTGCCGGGAATGTCCGTCATATTCTCAAGTCCGCCCCAACCATTTTCAATAGTAAACTCAACCAGACTTGGCCAAAATTCACCTGACGAAACTTTAAGGTACACGTTTTCTTCATCTTCTTTAATTACTTCCTTTCCCCAAATTTGGTTAAGAAGAACTAAGCCCTTAAAATTATTGGTAAAAAGTATATTGCTTCCTTTGCTTAAAATAAGCACCTTACTTTTTGATAACTCACCATTTCTATGTAGTTCTTGTAGTTCCTGTAACGAAGCAATTATCGTTAGTTTTTGGGCCATTATTTCAAGCCCGAAAGTGTTAAATGGTTTTAAGCAAAAATCTTCTTTTATTATCATAATGTTTCAAAGATAATAAAATGATGCAATAAAACGCATTTAAGTTTGTTATTGATCAAAAGTCAGTAATTTTACATTTTCAAATAGAAGTGTTGCGTAACAAGGTAATTGTCTCAGTAATAAATGATTTGGTAACAGATCAGCGTGTTAATAAGGTGTGTGAAACATTATTGTCAATGGATTGTGATGTGTTATTAGTTGGTCGTAAACTTCGTAACAGTCCTAAACTTGATAAGCGGAAATATGAAATGCATCGGATGAATCTTTTATTTGAGAAAGGTCCGTTTTTTTATGCAGAATTCAATTTGAGACTATTTTTTTTCTTGATTTTCAGAAAAGCCCATTTGTTAATTTCCAATGATTTGGATACTCTTCTACCGAATTATCTTGTGAAAAAATTAAAAAGGGTACCCTTGGTTTATGATAGTCATGAGTATTTTACTGAGGTTCCGGAGCTTGTTAACAGAAAGCATATTCAGGCAATATGGAAGTTCATAGAGCGAAAACTGTTCCCAAAGTTAACCGATGTAATTACTGTTAATGATTCAATTGCTGATCTATTTGAGAAAGATTATGGTATTAGGCCCCAAGTTGTTAGAAATATCCCACGAAAGGCGAATAAAATAGATAGAGTATCCAGAGAATCGTTAGGGTTACCCAAGGATAAGAATATTCTAATATTACAGGGGTCAGGGATTAATGTTCATCGAGGTGCTGAAGAGCTTGTTGAGGCAATGCAATTTGTAGATGATGCGGTTCTATTATTTGTGGGTGGCGGCGATGTGATTGAAGTCTTAAAAGAGATGGTTAATAATTTGGGAATCAGTCAAAAAATTATTTTTAAACCGCGTATGCCATATCAGAAATTGATGGAATATACTGCTATTGCAGATTTAGGATTGACTTTGGATAAATCAACTAATCTTAATTATAAATTTAGTTTGCCAAATAAATTGTTTGATTATATACAGGCAGGAATACCAGTTTTGTCATCACCTCTTCCTGAAATAGAAAAAATAATATTAAAATATGAAGTTGGAGATTTTATTATCGATCACAATCCTGCAAATATTGCATTGAAGATTAATCAGACACTTAGTAATCAGGAGTTAATGAGTATGTGGAAAAAAAACTGTAAGTTTGCTGCCAACATATTAGTTTGGGAAAATGAAGAATTAGTGCTTAAAAATATCTATTCAAAATATGTCTGATATTCATTTACATATTATTTCATTTGATATACCATATCCGGCTAACTACGGAGGTGTTATTGATGTTTTTTTTAAGGCAAAGGCACTTGCTGATAGTGGTGTAAATGTTCACATGCATTGTTTTCAATATGGCAGAGAACACTATAAGATTATGAAGGATACTTTTTACGAAGTTAATTATTATAAGCGTGATATAAGTAAAAAGCATCTTTTTAAAAGCATCCCTTATATTGTTAGTACACGGATGTCGGAGCAGCTTGTTCAGAATCTTATTAAAGATAATTATCCAATATTAATGGAGGGTTTACATACTTCGGCATTACTTGATGAGCCAAGGTTGAAAACCAGAAAACGTCTTGTGCGCGCACATAATATTGAACATGAATATTATCATAATCTGGGTAAGGCGGAAAAGGATATTTTTAAGAAATATTATTTTTATAATGAAGCTGCTAAGCTGAAGAAATATGAGAAGATATTCGAAAAGGCTGATAGAATACTTGCTATATCTGAGAATGACAAAGCTTATTTTAGCAAAGAATTCAGCAGGGTCGATCATATTCCGGCGTTTCATCCGTTTACAGAAGTGAAAAGCAAAAAGGGTAGAGGAGAGTATGTTTTGTATCATGGTAATTTATCAGTTGCAGAAAATGAAAATGCAGTAAATTTTTTGCTTGACCAGGTATTTAACACCTTAGATATTCCATTAAAAATTGCAGGACTTAATCCTCCTTTACATCTGAGAAACAAAATAGCAAATGAGAAAAATATTGAGCTAATTGTAAATCCGGATGATAAGTATTTACAAGAACTAATAGAAAATGCCCATATTAATATTTCAATAACTGCTCAAAAAACAGGTCTAAAATTGAAGTTGCTAAATAATTTATACAATGGTAGATTTAGCCTGGTTAATGATAAAATACTGAGTGGAAGTAATTTGGATGAGCTATGTGTTGTCGCAAATAACCACATAACTATTAAGCGAAGAATAAGAATATTATTTGAAAAAGAGTTTACATCGGAACAAATTGAGGAGAGAAAGCAAAACCTGAACAAGATTTATAATAATGGCAATAATGTGAAAAAACTTATTAAGTTAATAAATGATTAGGAATCAGGCTAGCCGAATCAATGATCATTATTAAATAAAAAATAATAAATTTAAACTAAGGTTCCTTCTTCACATTTAATTACTCTTCCCGGAAATTTATGAATAAGGTTGTAGTTATGGGTGGCCATAATTACTGTTTTGCCCAGTTCACTAATTTTAAAAAGTATTTTCATTATACCGTTTGAGGTTTCAGGATCAAGGTTTCCTGTAGGTTCATCAGCTAATATCACTTCTGGTTCATTTAGCAAGGCTCGTGCAATTGCAATTCGTTGTTGTTCACCGCCAGAAAGCTGATGGGGCATCACATTTAGTTTTTCAATAAGCTCAACTTTATCAAGAACATTCAGGATACGGTTATCAATTTGTTTTTTATCTGTCCAACCAGTGGCTTTTAGAACAAATTCTAGATTCTTTTTAACATTTCTGTCGTCGAGTAATTGAAAATCTTGAAAAACAATCCCAAGCTTACGACGTAAGTAGGGTAGTTCTTTACGTTTTATGTTTTTTATTTCATATCCGCACACTTCTGCTTCCCCTGTTTCTACAGGTAAATCTGCATAAAGTATTTGCAATAAGCTTGATTTCCCGCTTCCTGTTTTGCCAATCATGTATATGAACTCACCCTTAGCTATTTCAAGGTTAACATTGGTAAGTACCAATTTGTTTTTTTGAAAAACGGATAAGTTTGATAATTTTATAATTGGTTGATTTTGCATCTCCTAGAAAATATAGTCCAAAGATAAGTATTTACTAATTATGAGCTACAAAGTAATATTCATTATTGCTATCGAAATAATGTTCAAATTCTTTCAAATTTAATGAGCTATCTTTTTTTAAAAAAGATTTTAGTAAGGATATTTTTAGCCCAATCTCTTTTGTCAGAAAATTGAATATATCAAGCGGACTGGTTCCATAAAAATCACTTGCTCCTAATCCAAATTCAAAAATTATTATTGGTTTAAATTTTTTTAATAGCTCTTTACTTCCTTTAAGTACGCCTAATTCAGCTCCTTCAACATCTATTTTAATAAAATCAATTTTTGTGTTTAAAGGGATAATCTTATCTAATTTCTTTAGTTCAACTTTTATTTCTTCAATTTCAGGATTATCAATATCGTATTTACGTTTCTTTATTCCACTGTATGCCGGAGCATTTTTTACATATTGAAATGTTGAAAACCCGTCTTTGTCAGATAAAGCAAAAGGAAGAATAGTGGCCTTTTTTTTATATTTCTTGGTTAATTTATTGAACAGGAAAGGTAATGGTTCAAAACCATAATGCTTTCCATTGGGTGAGTATTGAAGTATTATGTCTAATATCTCTCCCTTATGACAGCCAACATCAATGCAATTTGAATCTGACTTAATCACTTGTTTCATAATTAACTTAGTGAGTCTGTCGTATTCAAGATTTTTAGTTAGGTCAAGATGAAGTACGTTTAATGTTGATCTGATTATATTTTTAATACTCATTTGTGGGCTTCATTAGAAAGTGTCAAAAATACGTGAAAATAAGAATCAAACGTTAGTTTGCACGCAGTAATTATAATTCAAAAAAGAAGTTTGTGTTTTTTTAAACCAATCCGGTAAATCCGAAGAAAGACAATGCAAGTATGCCTGCAACTACAAGAGCAATAGGAACCCCTTTCATACCTGCTGGAACTTCCATTAAATCCAGATGTTCGCGAATACCGGCAAAAAGTACCATTGCCAGTGTAAAACCAGCGGCATTTGAAATGGCATAAACTACACCTTCCAACAAGTTAAAATCTTGTTGAATTGTTAATATAGCTACACCAAGTACAGCACAATTTGTGGTTATTAAAGGGAGAAATACTCCCAGGGCAGAGTATAATGATGGGCTCACTTTTTTCAAAATAATTTCAACCATTTGCACAAGCGATGCAATTACTAATATAAACACAATAGTTTGCATAAATTCCAATCCAAAAGGATTAAGGACATAATATTGTATTATCCATGTAACCATTGTTGCAAGAGTAAGTACAAAAAGTACTGCACCTCCCATTCCAACAGATGTTGATAATTTTCCGGAAACACCCACAAAAGGACAAATTCCTAAAAACTGAGCAAGAACAATATTACTAACAAATATTGATCCTATAATTATTACAATGTATTCCATATCAGTTAGTTTTAGGCTTTATTAAATTTACTTATTATTGCTATAAGATAACCAAGTACGATAAATGCACCGGGTGCAAGTATAAAAACAAGCATTAAGTCACCTTCGATAAAATTAAACCCGAAAACACCACCAGAGCCAAGTAATTCTCTAACGGCTCCCAGTAAAGTTAGAGCAAATGCAAAACCAAGCCCCATTCCTAAACCATCAATTAGTGATGATCCTACACTATTTTTAGAAGCAAAGGCCTCTGCACGTCCAAGTACAATACAGTTCACAACAATTAATGGAATAAATAATCCTAAAGCATCAAATAAATCAGGCAAATATGCTTGCATCACTAGTTCAACAATAGTTACAAATGATGCAATTATTATTATGAATGATGGAATTCTAACTTTATCCGGAATAATATTCCTAACCAATGAAACAACTAGGTTTGAACCAACCAGTACAAATGTAGTGGCTAATCCCATACCTAACCCGTTGATTGCTGAAGTGGTTACTCCTAAAGTTGGACATAATCCGAGAAGTAGCACGAAAACAGGATTTTCTTTAATAAACCCTTTTGTAAAATTTTTAACCTGATTCATAGTTTATATTTTTTGATTCAAGATTTTTATTCTTGATTCTATGGTGTTACACTTTATTTTTTATCCTCTTTCTTAAATGCCTCATATGCCTTGTCAACAGCATCACAAAAAGCTCTTGAACTTATTGTAGCAGCGGTAATTGCGTCCACATCACCTCCATCTTTTGTAACTTTTAACGAATAGTTTACTGGATTTTTACCTTTAAACTGAACTGGGAAATCAGATTTTTTAACATCCATTTTATCTCCCAATCCTGGTGTTTCTTTGTGAGAAACAACAGCAGTATTATTGATTGTTCCATCTTTAAGAAAGCCAACCATAAGTTCAATTTTACCGCTAAAACCTTTCATAGTATATGTTTTAACAGCTGTACCAACTACCTCTTTATCCTTTGATGCAGTATAAAATATTAACGAATCTTCTCCGTCGCCCAATGCTATTTTCTCGGTTTGTAATGTGTCAAATTCAGGAAGTACGGTTTTTATTGCTGCCTCCAGTTTTTTCTTCTTTGCTAAAGCAATTGGTTCTTTTGTAACTGTATAAACACTTCCTAAAGCAAGGGCAGCAATTGCCGATACAATAGTTAGAGTTATAACCATGTTTAAAAAGTTTGATTCTCTTTTACTAGCCATTTTGAATTTATTATTTATTAACTACTATTTATTATTTGTACTTTAATAATAAATCATCAATTTTTACCAAATCTACGAGGTTTAAAACCTTTATTAATTAAAGGAACTGTAGAGTTCATCAGCAGAATGGCAAACGATACACCTTCAGGATATGCTCCCCACATTCTAATAAGTATTGTCAATAAACCTACACCAAATCCAAAAATAAGCTGTCCTCCTTTTGTCATTGGCGAAGTTACCATGTCAGTTGCCATGAAAATAGCACCAAGTAACATACCTCCTGTTAACATATGAAATACCGGATCGGCATAATGCTCTGGGTCAACTCCCCAGAAAATACCGGAGAATATTGCAACCGTTAACAGCATAGATACCGGAATATGCCATGTAATTATCTTTCTCCATAGCATATAAATTCCACCAAGTATAAGAGCCAAGGCACTTACTTCACCCATAGATCCTCCCATTTCACCCATAAGTCCTTGTGTATAAGTTGGTAGCTCGGGAGTTAGTTCTGAAACTGTTTTGCCGGCGTCCAGACCTTCTTTGAGGATACCAAGCGGTGTAGCTCCGGTTATAACATCGGCAAGTCCATCAGTTATTGGAGTTGGTTTAGGCCATGATGTCATTTGTACAGGAAACGACACAAGTAGAAATACACGTGCAACAAGTGCCGGGTTAAAAACATTTTTTCCTAATCCGCCAAACGACATTTTCGCCATGCCAATTGCCACTAACGCACCTATTATAATTATCCAACTTGGTAAATTAGAAGGTAAGTTTAGCGCCAGCAATATTGCTGTTACTAATGCCGACCCATCATTGATTGTTATGGGACCCTTAATGAGATATTTTTGTATTACCCATTCAAAAAATAAACTTGCTATAATGGCAATCAGAAAAACCCTGATAGCATCAACACCAAAAAAATAAATTGAAAAAAGCATTGTTGGTATCATAGCAATTACAACACCATACATTATTTTTTTTGTCGATTCATCCCCGTGAATATGAGGTGACCCTGAAACCGTGAACTTATTCATTTAATATTTGTTATTTATTATTTATTATTGACCAACAATCAATATTCTATATTTAATTATCAATCATCAATATTCAATCATCAATTCTTCCCTCTATTTCTTATAATTTGACCAACCTTTAGCTTGCCTAAACGCAGGTAATCCAGTAAAGGAATTCCGGCAGGGCATGAATACTGACATGATCCACATTCAATACAATCCATAATTGACTCGTTTTCGGCCATCTCGAAATTACTAAGCTTGCTGGCTTTTGATAATAGATATGGTTCTAATCCCATCGGACAAACGTAAGTACATTTCGAGCATCTAATACAGGGACTTTCAATACTTCGTGAAGACTCTTCTTTTTTCATTAATAAAACTCCCGATGACCCTTTTACTATAGGTACATCTAGTGAAGTAATAGCTTTTCCCATCATGGGGCCACCACCAATCATCTTACCTGTATTACCAGGAAGACCTTCCGCGGCCTCAATTAATTGACCTATTGGAGTGCCTATTCTTGCAAGAAAATTTGAAGGTCTTTTAATAGACTTTCCCGTTACTGTAACTATTCTTTCAATAAGGGGTTTGTTTTTTTGAACTGCTTCATAAACTGCAAATGCTGTACCTACATTTTGTACAACACACCCAACCTCAATTGGTAACTTACCTGAAGGCACTTCTCTATTTACTGACGCCTTTATTAATTGTTTTTCGCCACCCTGAGGATATTGAACTTTTAGTGTTTGAACCTCTATACCATCATAAGGTTTCACAAGCTCGCGCATGTGATTAATTGCATCTGGTTTATTATTCTCAATACCAATAAATGCCTTATTAACATTAAGAGCTATCATTAGGAGGCGTGTGCCAATGATGATTTCCTGACCTTTTTCCAGCATTAAACGATGGTCGGCAGTTAGGTAGGGTTCACATTCAACACCGTTAATTATAAGGTATTCAGCAATTTTCCCGGGAGGTGGCATCAGTTTTACATAAGTAGGAAACGTTGCTCCACCCATACCTACAACTCCGGCATTTTTGATTTTTTCAATTATCTGCTTTGAATCAAGAGTAATCTCACTAACAATATCTGTTGAGGTATCAATGCTTTCATCCCATTCATCACCTTCAACATTTATGATAATTGCCGGTCTTTTGTATCCGGATCCATCAATAGCATTGTCAATTTTAAAAACTTTACCTGATACCGGTGAGTGAATAGGTGTTGATATAAAACTGCTTGCTTCAGCCAATAGTTGCCCAACTTTTACCATATCACCTTTTTTGACAACAGGTTTTGAAGGAGCACCAAGATTCTGTCCTAATGGTACAATTGCCTGTATTGGTACAGGTATAGTTTCAATTGGCGCATTTGAGGATAATTTATTCTCTGCAGGATGAATTCCTCCTAATGCAAATGTGCGTAATATTCCCATACTATCAGATTTATTCTTTATTATCTGTATTATCAACCTGCTTATCAGCAATTACTTTCTCAGCTTTTTTTGCTTCTTGTCCAATATCTTTTGTCTCTGATGTTTTTTCAGTTGTAAGTACCGAAGGATTATCAGTTATTGATTTTCTTGAAATCGATTTTTCGGATGAAGGAGCTTCAATCTTTGGTTTTTCAGGTTTAGGTTTCCTTGGTCTGAAATTTATTTCGTGAATAGCATTTGTTGGGCATACTTCGACGCATTTTCTGCAAAGTGTACATTTTGAGAAGTCAATATATGCAAGGAAGCTGGTTATGGTGATTGCATCAAATTTACACACTTTCTCACATTTACCACAGCCAATACAAGCAACAGCACAGTTTTTCTTAGCAGGCGCACCTTTCTCTTTATTTATACATGAGACAAAAATTCGTTTGTCTTTGGGACCACGTTTTCGGAGCTCAATAATGTCTCTGGGACATGCAATTACACATGCATTACATGCGGTACATTTATCATTTACTTCAGGTAAGCCCGTTTCAGGGTTCATGTGGATAGCATCAAAATCACAGGCATCCACACAATCACCCAAACCAAGGCAACCATATTGACATCCACCTTCGCCTGAATAAAGTGCATGTGCAAAAGCACAAGATGTTACCCCTTCGTAGTTTACTTTTCCGGGTGAATTAGTGTTGGAACCATTGCACCTTATTACTGCAATACGAGGTTCTGTTGCCTCAACCTCAAGTCCCAGAATACTACCCACAACTTGAGCTACATCATTGCCCCCAACCGGACAATTTAATCCATCAAGGTTTCCTTTTTCTTTTGCTGATTTAACAGTAGCTTCTGCAAAAGCTCTACATCCCGGAAATCCACATCCACCGCAGTTAGCTGATGGTAGGGCCTCTTCAACTTCATCAATCTTGGGGTCTTCAAAAACTTTAAATTTATTGGCAATAAAGTACAGGATAATGGCTGCTATTAAACCAAGTCCGCCAAGTGCGCTAATTGCAATTATTATTATATTATCCACCGCAATTCGTTTTTAATTTTTTTCAAATTCAGTTATTTGATATCTGAAGATACAAAATTAAAATAATTAGAGTTACTGTGAAAAATGAAACAGCAAACCATAATGCATGTAACACATATATTATCAGTAAGTTAACCAAGTGTAATGGAGTTGTTGTTACAAATAAGTCTAATTATAGATTTGATTATCAATAAGTTTCGTTGTTTGCTTAGAAAGACTCTAAATTAACATTTATGGTTAATTTAGAAAGATTATGGTCTGATATTATAATTAAATCTGGTTCCAAGATACTCTCTTAAGAGATATATTGTGAAATAATATGGTAATAGTAATGCTAATGACAGTATCCCGGCAATACCCTGGTCAAGACCCAATTCTATAAATATTATTAATCCTGTCAATAGTACCAAAAATGGAAAAACATATCCCAGCAGTACAGCCCATGTTCCCAACGATTGACTCATTTCGATGGTTACATTTTGTCCTACCTTATACTGTTCATTATTATTAATGTCAACTATTACAGACTTTTCTTCAACATCACTTACTGAACATGCTCCTTTTATTTCGCATGATGCACATGCAGATGTAACCATTATAGCAATTTCAATTCTATTGCTTTCAACTTTCTTTACAATACCGGGATGTGTAACAATATTTTTTTTCAAAATTACATAGCTTTTTATCTGTTGACAAAAGTAATTAAGTTAATTGAATAAGGAGTCAGGTGTGAGGAACCAGGAACCAGGAATATTTACAGTGGATAATATCTCGTCTCATGTATCTTGGTTCTTGAATCTTTACGGTGTAGAAATTGATACTGGTAATATTTTGCCATTGAAATGCTTATTGCCGGTTAATGCAAAATCAAAAATAAAGTCAGCCATTTCCGAAGCTGTTGTAGGCGCATTATAATTTGGGAATGCAGCGCTTAGCATTTCTGTTTGAACAGCACCAAGGGCTAAGGCATTGGTTGATATACCTTTGTCTTTTAACTCTTCGGCCAAACATTCGGTTAGCACAGCTAAAGCGCCCTTGCTTGCGCTATATAACGATAGTCCGGCAAACTTTGAACTTCCCTGCAATCCTCCCATACTGCTTATGTTAACAATGTGAGCTCCCTTATTTATAACAGGTAGCAAATCACGAATTAATTTGAATACACTTTTAACGTTTAGGTTGAACATATCATCAAAGTCAGCATCAGTTAACTTTTCAAAAGGTTTATTAATTAAAATCCCGGCATTGTTGATAATAATATCAATATTTTGCAATTTGTTAACTACTTCCGGCAGCAGATTTTCTTTAAAGTTTGTTTTACATAAATCAAGATTAAGATAAGTAAAACTCAAATTATCTTTATTACCCAATGAAGCTAATTGTTTGTCAAATGCTTTTGGAGTTCTTGATATCGCGATAATACTATGTTTCCCATCTTCAATAAATTTCTGACAAAGTTGGTGACCAATTCCTTTACTTGCTCCTGTTATTAATATGTTCATCAGTAGTTTTTTAGAAATTTTATTTGAATATAAATAAAGTACTATCTCTCATTTAATTGTTGCATTAAGGCATAGGAGTCGGTTGCATTGATGGTTAATGTGCCATAGTCGTCAACAGTAATAGAAATATTATATCTTGGATTATTATCTGAACCAAAATCAAAATTCATATATGCCGCACCTTTAATTGACTCAATATTATATTTCTCCGAAAGTATCAATGCATCTTTATAATCCTGACTTATTGGAATATTTGCCCTATTTGCGATTATTTCAGCTTGTTGTATTGCAACATTATATTTGCCTCTGTATATGAGGGTTATGGAGTTAAATCCTTCATTGTCATTTTTCTCAGAGGTTGATTGACTGTAGTCTTTATCAAGTTTCATTCCTGTTGGTGCGGTTAATCCCAATTGTTTTGCCCAGGCAGGTAAACCCTCTACCGGATGAAAATTAGATGTGATGGCAATTTGTCTTCCCAGTGTATTATTAATTTGGTCAAGTTTTTCAATAGCTTCCTCATCGGTAATTTTGCCTAAAGCTCTGTCTTCTTCAACTATATCAACGGTTATCTGTAAGCTATCCATTAAATTTAGAGTACTATCAAGCTTATTCATAGTATTGTTAAATGTGTTTAGATTTTGCTGAAAATTTTCATTCTCAGTAGTTTCTTGTTCATCACATGAATACAATAATATAGATAAAGGGATAAAGTATAATATTATTGAAGTTGGAAATCTTAATTTCATCGTAAATAATTTTATTCAAAAGTATAAAAACAAAAGTAGGTAAAGAGAATTAATTAACTTCCTTTGTTAAATTTATTATTTTTGACAATGTAAAGAGTGAATAGTAATGACGGAAAAAGAAAGATCGGCTGTAGCCGAATTAATTGTTCAAGCTTTTGCAGAAGATATAGGTGACGGAGATCATACGTCTTTGGCAACCATTCCTTTAGATGCTATTGGGAAGGTTGAACTAATAGCTAAAGATACTGGGGTCGTTGCCGGTGTTGAAGTTGCAGCAATGGTTTTTATAGAGCTGGACGAAGAACTTAAGGTTGATATTTTTATTAAAGATGGTAGTTCAATTGTACCTGGCGATAGGGTGATGACTGTTGAGGGTAGTTCCAGATCGATATTATCGGCTGAGAGAACAGCCCTGAATTTTATTCAAAGGATGAGTGGAATAGCAACTTTTACTAATAAGGTAGTTAATCAAATTGCTGATTTGAATACTAAATTGCTTGACACACGAAAAACCACTCCTTGTAACCGCATTGTTGAAAAACTAGCTGTAAGATTAGGTGGAGGTACAAACCACAGGTTTGGATTATTTGATATGATTATGATCAAAGACAATCATGTGGATTTTGCCGGTGGAATTAGTAATGCCATTAGTTCAACTCAAAGTTATTTGAAAGAAAAAGAAAAGAGCCTGAAAATTGAAATTGAGGTTCGAAATTTTGATGAACTTAATGAGGTAATTGATACTGGTGGTGTTGATCGTATAATGCTTGATAATTTTTCTCCTGCAGATTTAAGTAAAGCTGTTAATTTAATTGGTAATAGGTTTGAAACCGAAGCCTCAGGAGGTATTACAATTGATAATATTAGGAAATATGCCGAAACAGGAGTTGATTTTATTTCGGTTGGTGCACTTACACATCAGATAAAAAGTCTTGATTTAAGTTTGAAAACTATTGAAAATTAATGTGAAAAAGCTATTTAACAAAATTACTCTGAAGGTAAATAAACTAGGATATAGAATTAGCGAAAGGCTAAGGATTATTGTATTACCCGGTTTTGATGGAATGCCTCTTTATGATGTTCTGGTTTTCTTTTTACGAGGGCTTTTTAAAGGTGTGCTTACCTATCGGGCAGCAGCTATTGCCTATAACTTTTTTCTGGCATTAATTCCTCTGATACTCTTCCTGTTT
>Ga0208900_1000558_pt1 | contig 23146 bp, 21 predicted proteins | sample AntAceMetag02UKK_FD_184763 | JGI IMG/M metagenome (GOLD analysis project Ga0208900, IMG submission 184763) | Saline lake microbial communities from Ace Lake, Antarctica - Antarctic Ace Lake Metagenome 02UKK (SPAdes) (version 2) | ecosystem: Environmental > Aquatic > Non-marine Saline and... | reverse complement strand
AAGAAAAGGTCACAACAATGATTACTGAAGGAATTAAAGATTCTCTAAATGAAAGCTTTTTCAGAGATCTTGCAGATCAAGTCTGGGGTAAAAAAAAGAAATAAACCTTAAGTAAATATAAAAGAGCTTATTTAATTACAGCTCTTTTTTTTACATCCTAGTAGGCGAGATATAGTACTTATGCTAAAATATTTCCCGTTATGATTACAAAAGAGACCATTAAGCATTTAGCTATATTATCTAGACTGGAATTCACCGATGAACAGTTGGATAATTTTTCACATGATCTTGACGACATTTTTAATTATGCTCAAATGCTTAACGAAGTTGATACAGAGGGCATAGAACCCTCTTCTCATGCAATACCCATTCAAAATGTATTTAAAGATGATGTCGTAAAAGAATTCCCCAATATTGATAAAATAATGGCAAATGCCCCTCAGGAAGAGGATCATGCATTTCGAGTGCCAAAAATACTAGCAGACTAATATGATTGAATTAAGTGCAATAGACCTATTTAACAAAATAAAAAACAAAGAGATTTCTTCTGTAGAAGTAACCAGCGCATTTTTAGAGCAATCTAAAAAAACAAACTCGGAACTAAATTCATACAACTTAATTACCGAAGAACTTGCCATTAGTACGGCAAAAAAAGTCGATGATAAGATTGCAGCCGGAAAAAAATTGCGTATTCTTGAAGGCGTCCCAATAGCAATTAAAGATAATATCTGTATCGAAGATGTGGAAACAACTTGCTCCTCAAAAATATTGGAAGGATTTAAACCACCCTACAATGCAAGTATTATAGATAGAATTAATACTTTAAATATGCCAATTATAGGAAAAACAAACCTAGATGAATTTGCAATGGGTTCTTCTACCGAAACATCCTTTTATGGAAGATCAAAAAATCCATGGGACATATCAACTGTTCCAGGTGGCTCTTCGGGTGGTTCAGCTGTCATTGTTGCCAGTGGACAAGCGCCAATATCAATCGGATCTGACACGGGTGGGTCTATTCGACAACCGGCTAGTTTCTGCGGAGTAGTTGGGATGAAACCTACATATGGAAGGATTTCACGATATGGGCTTATTGCCTTTGCATCTTCTTTGGATCAAATCGGTCCATTTACAAAAAATGTTGAAGACTGTGCCCAAATGTTAAATGTCCTATGTAGTTATGATGCAAAAGATTCGACATCTCAAAATGTAGCAACGGAAGATTTCACTCGTGACTTAGAAAAACCACTAAAAGGGATTAAAGCAGCCATTCCAAAAGAACTGTATAACGCAAATCTAAATAAAGATATAAAAGACTATTACGATAATTTAATAACGAAGCTATCCAATGAAGGCGTTATCTTTGAAGAAATAGAGATGCCTTCTTTAAAATATGCCTTATCGGCCTATTACATTATTGCACCTGCTGAAGCTAGTTCAAATCTATCTAGATACGATGGTGTTCGTTACGGTTACAGATCGGACAGCGCTGATTCATTAATAGAAATGATGACAAAAAGTAGAAGCGAAGGTTTCGGCGATGAAGTAAAACGTCGAATACTAATGGGAAGCTATGTGCTAAGTAGTGGCTACTACGATGCATACTATAAAAAAGCACAGCAAGTACGAACGCTAATCAAACAAGACTATAAAAAAGCCTTCGAAAAATACGACATTATTCTATCACCTACAACACCAACCCCAGCATTTAAAGCCGGAGAAAAAAATAGTAATCCACTTGAAATGTACTTAAATGATATCATGACAATTCCAGTAAATCTTGCCGGACTTCCAGCTATCTCGATTCCATGCGGCACAATAAATAATTTACCAATGGGACTTCAATTGACAGGTAATATTTTTGAAGAATCAAAAATACTGGGAATTGCAAATCAACTTGAAAAAATACTTAATTTTAAACTTAAAAATCCATTTATTCTCCCACTTCAGGGGGAAATATCCAATAGGACAGAGGGAGTATCATGACCTGGGAAGCAGTAATCGGCTTAGAAATACATGCTCAGCTTAAAACAAAATCAAAATTGTTTTGTCATTGTTCTGCTGCATTTGGAGACAAACCAAATACCAACGTGTGCCCAGTTTGTACGGCAATGCCAGGTGTTCTACCTGTTCTAAATAAAGAGGTTGTTAATTCAGCAATAAAGCTAGGCCTTGCAACTAATTGTGAAATTAATCCAATTAATGAATTCTCTAGAAAAAATTATTTTTATCCTGATTCACCAAAAGCCTATCAAATTTCTCAGTTCGATAAACCCATTTGTTTAGCAGGTTATCTAGATATCAATGTAAATGATGAAGATATCCGTATCGATATTACTCGAATACACATGGAAGAAGATGCCGGAAAACTTGTCCATCAAGGTAGTGAAAATATCAGTGGGGCAACACATAGTCTGGTTGATTTAAACCGATGCTCTGTCCCACTAGTCGAAATTGTAAGTGAACCCGTCATTCGTTCAGCAGCAGAAGCTAAAGCATACATGGAAAAAATGAGACAAATAATTCGATATCTAGATATCGGCGATGGAAACATGGAAGAAGGATCGTTAAGATGTGACGCAAATGTATCGATTAGAAAAAAAGGTGACACCGAATTGGGAACAAAAGCTGAGGTCAAAAACCTGAACTCTTTCAAATCTGTTGAAAAAGCGATCATACTTGAAATTGATCGACAAATCGAAATTTTAGAAGACGGTGGCAAAATCACCCAGGAAACACGACACTATAATGAAGCAACAAATAGCACCAAGACACTTCGAAGCAAAGAAGAAGCACACGACTATCGCTACTTCCCGGCACCTGATCTAGTCCCCATTGTAATCGATAAGAACTGGATAGAAGATCTTCGAAAAGATCTGCCAGAATTACCAGACAATAGGAAGAAACGTTTTATGGATGAGTACGGTTTAAACGAATATGATGCGGATATTATGACCGTTGAAATATTCACAGCAGACTTTTTCGAAACTACGGTTAAAGCCGGATCTAAGGCAAAAGATGTTGCAAACTGGATTATGGGCGAGATTAGCAGTTACCTAAACAACAACCATGTTGAATTAGCAAATACAAAGATTACGCCAGATTTACTGGCAAAAATGATTAAACTTATTGAAGCAAACACCATAAGCGGTAAAATTGCCAAACAGGTAATTCCAGTATTACTTAAAAACGGGAAAGACCCTGACTCAGTCGTCAAAGAAAAAGGACTTGCGCAGGTTTCGGATACCGGAGAAATAAAAACGCTCATACAGGAAGTAATAGATGAAAACCCTGGGCCAGTTGAAGAAATTAAATCAGGTAAAATGCAAACTATCGGATTTATGATGGGGCAAATCATGAAAAAATCTAAAGGGAAAGCCAATCCCGGCCTCGCCAATAAAATGTTAAAAGAGCTACTAGGAATTAGCTAAGAGTACTAATCCTTCATGTATTAATGTTGGGTTAACAATTTGGATCCCACCAATATTCTCACTCAGTTCTAATGCATTCCCACCAGTTGAAACTACCAATAACTCCTGGCCAGTTTCCTTTTTAATCTGATCAATCGTACTACTCACCGCACTACTAACAGATGTATAGATTCCAGACTTAATTGCTTTATCTGTATCTATTTGCAAAACTCCATCAGATTGCAAGCTTCTAACAACTGGCAATTTAGCTGTTTTCCCAAGTGCTTCCTGCATCAACTTAAGCCCTGGCATAATTAAACCACCAACAAAGGTATTATTAATACTACAGCTAAATGTTAGTGCAGTACCGAAATCAATAACTAGGATATTCGAAGATTTATAAAGTGTACTTGCAGCATACATGTTTATTGCACGATCTGTCCCAATATGTGCCGGTAATTTTTTAACTGGAACATCGTTTGTTTTTATAATTTTTGCTAATGGATAGTCCCGCTGAATTAGTTTTGTAATTTTTGGAACAACTGATGATCCTATAATAATTTTAGAGGGTTTAATAATTACTTTAGATCTGACAAAATTGGTCCTAACCGCTTTGGTCAGGACCAATTGCCCCTGTCTTAGGTAAGCTGTTGTTACGTGAGTATTACCTACGTCTACAGCTGCTATATCGTAATTCATATGAACTTGCGCATTAACCATTCTTTAAAAAAGAAATTTGTTATCTTATATCCATCATCATCTTTATACACATAATTCTTTTTCATCAATGCTGATATTGATGTTTGAACCGATGGAACAGATACAAGTCCATTGCTATAAATAAATTCACCCTTAAATATTTGTTGTCCGCCAACATTCGAAATCGCAATAATTAAATTTTTCTGGTGTTCTGATAATGAATTAAAAAACACAGAAAAAATATCTTCATAAGCACTCACTATCTCACGAATAGAATCGGATATATCGATTAAGCTTATTCGTTTAAATAATATGCCCTTTTCAATTAATACTTTTAATATTTTTCTAATAAACGCAATTTCTCCTGAACAAACACTTATCAACTTCTCAATGATATTCTCTGTATATTTAATATTATTTGCTTTTAGGTGATTATCTATATATTGAGACAATACTTCCTTTGGTATCGTATCCAAATCTAATACTTCCTTAATATTAAATTTCTTTAGCTCCTTTTTTTGAAATATACGGTCAGATTCTTTTTGTTTTGCAGTAACAAAGATATATGAGACACCCTCACCTAACCTCTTTCTCAATAAATCTTTTATACTACTTTTTGATATCTGATTCACCAAGTGGAATTCATCCAAAACAATCACCATCTTCTGCCCAGTATCCTCATAAATCTTATTTGGAACACTAATAAGTTCGCCCAAATATTGTTGAATATCATTGTTACTAATATTGTAGTCGATACGAATATCCACTCCATGAAGAGCATTCATATTTATTTTGGGTCTTATGTTTGGTAAATATTTGTGACTTTCTTCAAAAATATTTTTTAGTTTAGTCGATAACTTCTTAATTATCTGCTTACTATATAATTCCAAAAAAGCTTTTTCAGAAAACCCGTTCATGCAATTGAAGTAAATTGGAATAATTCCCCTCTCGGTAAGAAGCTCCATTATATTATTTACAAGATAGGTTTTCCCTCTATAAACTGGACCGGTAACTAATACATTTCCACCCAGCTCTAATGCAGTAAGTATTCTTTCATTCTCGGGATTTCGTCCTATAATTAAGTTATTTGCCATAGTAAATTAACATTATGTCCTTTAAGATAATGTTAATTTATATTAACGTTAATGTCAATAACTACGGTTTTTTCATCTTAGACTTCATTCTATCTGCCATCGATCTAAGCTTAATTTTTGGCACTTTTTTCTCTGGTTTTTTAACTTTCGTAACCAACTCACTAAACATCGACATCGAGAAGGCTTTTTCTTGATCCTCATCCCAATATGTTGTTTCTTCAATTAATCTTAATTCATTCTTCAGATCTAAATAATCGGGCTTCACTGCTTTCCCGCTTATGAAGTAATACTCAAGAACATGTACGCTTCGGTAAAACTCTTGCGATTTAATATCCATTCGTGAGAAAGACATCAAGCTATTAAACATTTCGTGTTTATTTTCAGTTTTCATATCTTTAACCAGTTTCAAAAGGACTGCAATTACTAACTCCTCTCGAGTAGACTCTTCTAGCTGAGAATATGTCTTTTCTTTTAAGTAAGTATTATAAAACCCATGCATATGAGACTCTGGATCCACAAACTGATCCTCGTATTCTTTGATAAATAACGAAATCAAATCACGTTCATCTGGTGTAAAATCATTTTTTGTTAGGAATAATTCGCTTAATTCTTTGGCATCTTCATCAGAACCACCACCTGTCATTTTCGACATAAGGGCTGAAAACTTTATGAAACTATTTAGCTCTACACGTTCTTTCAGCATCCCTATGCTTGAAGTATTCGCAGATATTAAGCCATAATCCCAAGCGCTAGCCGAAACATCTTTAGCATAATATTTCTCAAATTGTTTCCGACTAATTCTACCCTTATCTATTATTTTCTGAAGGTTTTCATCTCCTGCCATTTCAGCCGGAGTCATATCTAATATAGCTTGCAATGATTGCAATGCTTCTGGCTTTACCGCTTCCATTTTTAATGAACCCTGCTTACTACCAACCAATATTCCAAGCTCTTCTTCTAATAGCTTTTCATCTATCTTGCCTTTCTGTATTAAACTTTTAGCAATAGCACGAAATTCCTGAGGATTATTTTTGAACAACTGTCTCAATTTCACGATAAACTTAGCGGTGGATTCATCATCCTTTAAATCATCAAACTCCTCCAATAAATTATCCACATAATCATCAAAAATTCCCTTACTTTCTTTTGTTTCGCTTAACTTTGATTCAGCAGCTACTAGTGGGGCTTTAGCATCAACTGGCTTCTCTGTTTCAATACGTTCTCGTTCACCTGAGATTAATTCCTTTATCTGTTTCTGATTTTTTATTTGCTTCATAACATCCACAAACTTAAATCGTAAGGAATGCTTATTCTGGGCATATTCTAAGCGACTATCAAAATCCATGTTCTTTACTTTTCCGGTATTGATAGTATCCTCAAGTTTTGTTTCAACTCTCTTTGAATATTTGTTTAAAACCCCAGCAAATTTCTGCAACTGTTTCAAGCTTAGATGCTTAGTATTAATATCCCCCAGCAATTTAATTTCTTTTATACTTAAGTCTGGATTCTCTGTTTTTAATATTTTATTGATTAATTCATCTTTTTTTGTTTCTTGTTTCAATTCTTTCATTATGTTTTTTGCAAGAGCTTCATTTTGTAAATTCTTTAGTTGTGTACTTAATTCCTTTATACTACCGGAACCCTTCATCGACTGTAACTGCTTTATATCCTGGTCAATTTGTTTAATACTTTGCTTCGTATCAGCTTCAGCCTTCTTTGCATCCTTCGAGGATATTTCTCTAATTTCTTTATCTACTATTAATTTGGCTTTTAAGTCATTTTGATTCGATTTTAACTCATTTATTTTGTTCTCAACAACACGATTACTAGGATTTTTTGCTTCTTTTCCTGCTAATTGTTTTTGAATTGATTTTCGTTTATTTTTAAGAGCACCTAACTTGTCTGAAACCGTGCCAACTTCCTGCTCTACTTTTTTAGCGTCCTTTAACGAACCTGCCTTACGATCTTCTACCTGTTTTGAATCTTCGGTCTGTTTAGACGTTTTTAGTTCTTTAAGATTTTTAACCCGAGACAATACTTCTTGAAGTTTATCCTTACCGATACTATCTTTGACTTTTGCTAACTCCTGTCGTATTTTCCCGGCAGTTTCTTTGAAACTATCTGTCTTCGGCTTTGCATTAGTATCCGCTTGTTCTTTCGATTTAATTTCTTTTAGTTCTGTTTTCAGTAAACTTAGTTTTTGCTCTAAAGTACCAATCTGTTTATTTATTACCTTTAAATCTTTATGGGCTGAATTCTGGTCCTTAGCATCACTCTGTATATTTTTTTGCTTTTGCTTAAGTGATGCTAATAAATCTTTCAACTTACCATATTTGCTTTCCATTTCCTGCTTTATTTGAGAATCTTTCTCACTTAGTATCTTAGATGATGTTTCCGATTCTTTTTTTCCAGCCTGTTTGGGCTCAAATATTTTATTTTTTTCCTGTGATTTTAAATATTTTCGTATATCTTCTGGTTTTAATTGATCAACTGGTACTTTAAGTGCTTTTGATATTTCGTCCAAAACCTTATATTCTTCTGAAAATTTTTGCTTTACACCAGCTTCCTCTAGTTTTGCTTGCTTGTATTTCTGTTGAAGTTGTTCAAGTTTATTTGACTGGAGAATCTTTTGAATAATCTCTGCTTCAGCTTTTTTCAATTCTGGGATTGAGGTTTTTAATTGCTCAGGACTAAGCTTCTCAACCTCTGTTTTTGCGGTCTTTGATACCTGTTCTAAAGCCTTAAACTCCTGCTGATTTTCCTGCTGTATTTTTTTAGCTGACTGATCTTGATCTAGCTTATCTAGTTCTTGTACTTTCTGGAGTTGCTCTACTTGAGTTTTCTCTTCCTGTTTCTTGGTACGAATAGATTCGAGAAAAGACTCCTCTTGAGCCTTTTTCTCCGCTTCTCCCTCGCTATATGAATAACTGTTAACTTGTATATCGCTCATATTACTTTCTCCAAGAAAACCAGAGCAAAATATAATCAATATTATATTTTCTCTCGTTCTATAAGTAATATGCCCGCAAACTAGAGATTCTAAACCTTATATATCATCATTACTTTTTATCTTTTTTTGGATTAATTTGAATAGTTTTCTATATTTTATTTAGAATACAAAAAGAAGCAATATACTCTACCGCAATTGGTTTTCAAGAAAACAACTTGCTAAGCATTAACTGCAACCAAAAATTCGTTTCCGTCAAAAACCGTAAACCAATTTGGTTTTAGTATATATGCACCACAAACCCATACAAAGCAATCATAAAATCGGGGGAGTTTGAAGAGTGCCACGAAATGGCATAAAAGAATAACTTATTTATTTCCGGACTGTGATGTCGTTCTTTTTGAGATGATCCTTAATATCACCAACCGTTAACTCTCCATAATGTAATAGAGAAGCTAATAACGCTGCATCTGTTACTTCAAGGGCATCTTTAATATGCTCGACATTACCCGCTCCCCCAGATGCAATAACAGGTATAGACACAATATCTTTTATAGCTTTACATAAAGGAAGATCATAGCCATCTTTTGTTCCATCGGCATCCATACTGGTTAACAGTACTTCACCAGCACCCATATCTTCTGCAAATTTTGCCCATTTTACAGCATCCAGACCCGTACGAGTACGACCACCATGCACGACAACTTCATATATAGAATCATCGTCCAATCGACATCCATCCAAGGATGTATCTAGTTTATACTTTATGTCTTCTTTTCCTTCTCCATGAATGGAGAAGGAGGACCACTTGCGGTGGATGAGGCGTCTCGCATCAATTGCAAGCACAATACATTGTGATCCAAATTTGAAAGCACCCTCTTTTATTAATTGGGGAGTATTCACTGCTGCGGTATTGATTGCAATTTTTTCAGCACCAGCTAAAAGAATCGCACGCATATCTTCTACGGTCCGAATACCACCACCTACAGTAAACGGAATAAACACCTGATTAGCAACTCGTTCAACTAAATCAAGAACGGTATCTCGACGATCGGAGGATGCTGTAATATCTAAAAAAACAAGTTCATCAGCATTTTGCTCATCATACGCTTTTGCTAATTCGACAGGGTCACCAGCATCTATTATGTCAACAAAGTTAACACCTTTTACAACGCGTCCATTATCTATATCTAAACATGGGATTATTCGTTTCGCTATCATCTTATTTCACACTCATCAGTATATTTTTTAAAGAACTGGCATATCTGCTCAGCCTGCTCTACTGTGAAAGGAATAACCTTTCCAATATCAGATAATGTTACCGTTGTATTCAATTGCTGTAAATGATAATTTTTAGCTCCTTTCACCATATTAGCAATTTTGGGCAAATCATCATCCATAAAATATGGGGGATAGAGTGTTGATCGAAACTCATACTCAACTTTCTCCTGTTTTTTTAAATACTCAAGCGATTTTTTAACATCTGAAATTAAATTCTCGTAATTATTCTTTCCTGGGATAAGATCAGCGTACTTTTCATAGGATGCCTTAATATCCATCGCAACATAATCAATTAAATTATTTTCAACTAAGTCTCTTAATAGTTCATGCCTAGCACCATTAGTATCCAACTTTACAACATAACCACGGTCTTTGATCTGTTTGATTATACCCTTAATATTTTTATTCAGGCTTGGCTCTCCACCAGTAATACAAACACCTTCATAAACACCCTTCTTGTCTAGATAATCTAACGCTTCTTCTTCAGTAATATCGGGTAATTTTTTATAATTGTCAACGAGATCGATGTTATGACAATAGGGACAACGGAAGTTACAAGAACCATAAAAGAATGTGGATGCAATATGACCAGGATAATCAATAAAACTTGTTTTCTGCCACCCCTTCATTTAACGATCCTTTTGATTTCTAAAAAAAGGGAAGAGCCGTAATAAGCCCTTCCCTTTTTATTTTTAATTTGAATTAACTAATTAACTGTTCAATTTGAGATGGAGTATATGCCTTATCAACTACTTCGCCAAACTCATTAAGTAGTAATACTGTTGGTGTTCCAGTTATATTATGCTTAACAGCTTCATCAAAGCCTTCTTTTGTACTCGCATTTACTTCATGCCCCGCTAATGTAATTTGTCTTAAATAGTTTTTAACTGGCGGGCAACCTGGACAATTATCAGAATAAAACAACTTATATTCTTTTACATTACCCTTATCACTCACAACAATATCCAATTTATTTTTAGTACTATCCAGTTTCTCTAATTTTTCAATTTCTTCCTTAACAATTTCCTCTTCCATTTTTACTTTTTCTGCCTTCTTTACTTCCTCTTGAAGACAAAACTCTTCTCGTTGTGTATACTCTTCAGCTTTACCTTTATTCCAATTTTGAACTGGACGATAGTAACCAACAATTCGTGTATATACTTCAGTTTCAGTACCTTGTACTTCTGATAATTCTTTTTTTAACTCTTCAATTTTTGCTTTAATTCCATTTTTTGCTGTCATGTTTAACACCTCTCCCTTTTATTATATACTATTTAGGACGCTTTTTCCTGTTCCATATTTTGCAATTCTTTCTCAAGGCTAGTAATCGATTCTTTCAATTCTTTTTCTTGGCTTGTTTTACATTTTGGGCAATGGAAATGTTCACCATCTAAATAACCATGAACTGGGCACACAGAAAATGTTGGAGATATTGTGAAGTATGGTATGCGATACTTATTTGCTATTGTCTGCACTAGTTTTTTACAGGTTTTATAGTCTTTTATCCGTTCCCCCAAGAAACCATGAAATACAGTTCCGCCGGTATATTTACTTTGAACCTTTTCCTGTAGATCCAATGCTTCAAATACATCACTTGTATATCCAACAGGTAACTGTGTAGAGTTTGTATAGTATGGATCTTTTTCTCCAGCAGTAATAATATCTGGATATTTAGCCTTATCTATCTTAGCTAATCGGTATGATGTAGACTCCGCTGGAGTTGCTTCAAGATTGTATAGATCACCTGTTTCTTCTTGCAAGCTACTCAACTTATCTCGCATATACTCTAAGACTTCGGTTGTAAAATCCACACCCTCATCTGTCGTAATATCCGTATCCATAAAATTTCGAATGGATTCATTCATACCATTTATACCAATAGTAGAAAAATGATTATTAAAATGTTTTAAATAACGTTTTGTATATGGATACAATCCAACATCCATTAATCGGTTAATCACTTTTCGCTTAACAACCAACGACTCACTTGCCTTTTCCATTAAGTAGCTTAATCGGTGAAAGTATTCATCTTTTGTATCTGATAAGAAACCGATTCTCGCTAAATTAATTGTGACAACACCAATAGATCCAGTCATTTCATCTGCACCGAACAAACCACCACCTCGATTTCGAAGCTCTCGCTTATCTAGCTGCAGTCGACAACACATTGACCGTACATCTTCTGGATTTAAATTACTATTAATAAAATTCTGGAAATAAGGAGTACCATATTTTGCCGTCATCTCAAATAATATCTTCGAATTTGCAGAATCCCAATCGAACTCCTTTGTAATATTGTATGTTGGTATTGGATAAGGAAATCCTCTACCATCAGCATCACCGTCCATCATCACTTCGATAAATGCTCTATTTACCATATCGACTTCTTCTTGACATTCGCCAAATTTAATACCGCATTTTTCGCCACCGATCAGAACGTCTCTATCTTTTAAATCGTCTGGGACAATCCAATCTAATGTAATATTTGTAAATGGCGCCTGACTACCCCATCGTGATGGTGTATTAATACTAAAAACAAAACTTTGTATTTGTTGCTTTACTTGCTCATAGCTTAAGTTATCTACTTTAATAAATGGTGCTAAATAAGTATCAAAACTTGAAAATGCTTGTGCACCAGCCCATTCGTTCTGCATAGTACCTAAAAAATTCACCATTTGAGAAATTAATGTGCTTAAGTGTTTTGGTGGTTTAGAGTTTATTTTATTTCGAACTCCACCCAATCCTTCTTCTATTAATTGTCTGAGCGACCATCCAGCACAATAGCCAGAAAACATTGATAAATCATGAATATGGAAATCACCTTCTCTATGAGCAGTAGATACTTCTGAAGAGTATATATTGTTCAGCCAATAATTTGCCGTAATTGTTCCTGAGTTATGAAGGATTAGACCACCAAGTGAATAGTTAACATTGCTATTTTCATTCACACGCCAGTCTGATTGATTTAAATATCCATCCATTGTTTTGTTAATATCTAATATTAATTTGTCTTTCTCTCTTAGCTTGCTTTGTTGTTCTCTATATATAATGTAAGCTTTTGCAGTTTTAGCATGACCGCTTTTAATTAACACTCGTTCAACAGTGTCTTGGATTTCTTCAATGGCAGGAATTGTTTTGCGATTATATTTTTCTACTAATTCTTTAACAGCTAATTCAGTTATTTCGGCAGCAAGTTTTGGATCATTTCCACCAACTGATTCAGCAGCCTTTAATATTGCTTCCTTAATTTTTTCTTTACTAAACTCAACTATTTTTCCACTTCTTTTTAGAACTTTCTTAATTAGTCCTTTCTTTGAATCTTTAATCGCTTCCTTAATTTCCTCAGTGATCATGCAACTCTCCTTACATATTTTTTATTTCTTCTATAAACTCTCCGACATCCTTAAACTTTTTATAAACAGATGCAAATCTAACATATGCAATCTGATCTATTTCGGATAATCGATTCATTATATATTCTCCAATTCGCCTAGCTTCTACTTCCCTCTCTGGTTTTGTATGTAAATCGTTTGAAATATCTTCAACAATTTCTTCAACAAACTCATAGGGCACTGGTCGTTTTTCTACTGCTCGAAGAACTCCTTTAAGCATTTTTTCCTTTTGGAAAAATTCCTTCCGACCATCACTTTTCAGCACCATTAATGGTTTTTCTTCTATTCTCTCATAGGATGTAAATCGCCCATCACAGTCGATACATTCTCGACGTCTTCTAATCGCTTCTCCATCTGCCAATGTTCGCGATTCTAATACTTTATCTTGGTTACTTCCACAAAACGGACACTTCATCTTTTACTAAGCCTTCCCAAACAACTTTTAATCAATTTTCAATTAACATACCCTATATTTAGTGTTCAATTAAACATATTCAAACAGTAACACACTAAAGATTTCGTTGTCAAATGTCGTTTTTTCATGATTGCAGTCGTTTTTTTAAGACTTTTATACAGGTTACACACAAGATTTTAACATTTTTTTTATATGCAAAGAATTTGATCTGTCTATTAGCCTAGAAACGCTCACTCTTGACATAAATTTGATATGGCGATCTGCCTTGATATCACTGGAGCTCATTCATTATTCACAGGCAGTGCATATGTCGCATAATATTATGTTTTTAGCTATTCAAAAAAAACTAACAATCAATTGGTTTTCTGGCTAAAATCTACAAATACTGAATGTATCTATGATATACTTTTATCAATACATATGAAGAAAGGATTAACATGTTAAACTCATTAGACGCATCTGAAGGCAAAGACTTTGAATATTTAACAAAAGATAACGTCAAAGGAAAGCTATCACCATCACTTATTGCCTTTTGGGAAGTTGTTGAAAGTAATAATATGGATATTATAGTAGCGGATGGGCACCCCCTTGGCAGAACCTATCGATTTCGTATAAATATTAATGAGAATAATAATTATCAAAACTTCTTCGAGACGCTCAAAAAAGAACCATTATACGATGAGTTTATAATAACAATTGAAGAAACAAAAATAAGCAATGAAATTCTAGTTAGCTTTGAGCTCTCAAATATTAAAGATAGAGTTTAAATTTAGCTTATACAGTATAGTGCTTTTTTGCGTTTACCTATTGTTAATTCACACAACCTCCTCTATTTTATAAATACAATATAATAAAAAAAGGAGGAAATTATGTATAAACGATTTATTAGTAAACTCACAGTATTAGCCATAACATGCATGATCGTTTCTAGTTTTGCTTTTAGTGCTGAAATCACAAAAGCGCAAGTACTAGATATTGTTGACGATGCAGTTAAGTTAGTAGAAATGAAAGGTGATGCAGGAATTAAAATAATTGGGACAAAAGATGGGGAATTTAAAAAAGGAGCACTCTATGTTTTCTGTTACAACACAGACGTTGAAATTATCGCTCATCCAGTTAAACCTTTTTTAGTAGGCAAAAGCTATAAAGGGAAACCAGATGTAAAAGGTAAAAAATTTAGAGATGAAATTGTAAAAAAAGCGTTAGATGGAAGTGGATGGACAACATACCACTATCAAAAACCAGGCGCAAAAGGAATTTTCAAAAAAACAGCATTCAGTAGATTAGCTAAATATAATGGTAAAAAATATATAGTTGTTGCTGGTATGTACGCAGCTAAGTAATTAAATTTCAGCAAGGGAACTGTTCCTCAAGGGGCAGTTCCCTTCTATTCTTGGGGGATAGGAATGTCAATAAAAGCAAGATTAAATATTATAAGTATAGGTGTTCTCTGTTCATTCGTTTTAATACTAGGGTTCTCCCTACAATCTGCATACAAACAACGTACGCTAATAAAAAATATTTATCAAATAGATGTTAAAGGCATTGAAACAGTTGCCAGTATTTCCGACCAGCTTTCTTTTTCGAACTCAACACTGTTAAAACTTGGAACACTTGCAATCATGGGAGAAGATGAGTCCGTAATACGAAAAGAAGCGACTGAGAGCTTAAACACATTTAAATCAGCTATTCTTAGCCTTGAGAATATAATCAAAACTAATCATATAATTAATACAAAGCAAGCCGAGTATCTTAATTTTAAAAATTCAATCACTCAGTACCAGTCACTTTATTTAGAAATTACAGAAATGACATCCATTGGCGACACTTACTCAGCAGCTGAAATATATCCAAAATCACAGGATGAATTCCACGCAATTATTACCTTTTTAGATGAATTTATAATTAAAACACAGAGCCAAAACACCTACACCTCATACATAAATTTCCTTAAGATATCCTCAAGAAATGCAATCATTTTAACAAGTATATCCGTTTTCACAATCATCGCTATATTAATCATGATGTCGATTGTTATCAAAAGCATTCTTAAACCTCTTGGCCTATTTACCGACACCGTTAATAACGTTATTGAAACCGGTAATTTTTCAACAAACATAAGCTATACAACAAACGATGAAATCAAACCTGTTCTAGAACAATTTAACCGTTTTATGGAATCTCAAAAAAAAGCAATCAGTGATGTTAATGACACAATGAGTGCTATTGCTAGTGGAGACTATTCAAAAACAATTAGCACAGATCTTAAAGGTGATTTAAACACAATGAAGGAAAATATCAACTCATCAATTATGCAAATGGGAACAGCTATAGCTGCAGTTAATGAGGTAGTAAAGGCTCTCGCTAACGGAGATTTTAAACAAAGAGTTAAAGCCCCTCTAACCGGAGACTTAAAATTACTTAAAAACAATATTAACAATTCATTAACAATGCTAGAACAAAGCATTGATGCAATTAATGATGTAATGACATCTGTATCAAATAACGATCTTAAGCCTCGCATTAAAATTAACAGTCCAGGAGACCTTCAGTTATTATCAGACAACATAAATCATTCCCTTGATAGTTTAATGGAATCACTAACAACAATTGCAGAACAAGCATCAAATGTTGCAGAAGCCGCCAATCAAACCAGCATAGCAGTAGTAGAAGTTGCAAATTCTTCTCAAAATCAAGCGATCTCCATTGCGAGTATCAAAACCAATGTATCCGAATCGAATAAATCCTTTAATGAGCTAGCTGAACATGCTGGGAATGCAGCTGATCATGCTAGTACATCTAATCAAATGGTTACCTCGAGCCAAAATAAAATAAAACTAATGGTAGAAGTAGTCAAATCCATTTCTGATAATAGTATGCAAATAAACTCCATAACTGACATGATTAGCGACATTGCAAGTCAAACGAATCTACTATCACTTAATGCTGCAATCGAAGCAGCTCGAGCAGGTGAACACGGCAAAGGCTTTGCCGTTGTTGCAGACGAAGTAAGAAAACTAGCAGAAAATTCAGCTCAATCAGCAAACGATATCTCTCAACTAGTAGAAAAAGCAGTCAAAGAAACTGACAAAGGAGTATCTGCCGCAACTGAAGTTCATAATGATATGGAAGTAGTTTCAGAATCGGTAATAGCAGTAACAAACATGGTTGATTCAATTTCTGGCTCTATTGCTAGCCAAACCATTACATTTGACAGTATACGAAATAGTATTGAATCCTTAAGTCAAATAGCTGAAGATAATAACGCCATTGCAGAAGAAATTACCGCATCATCGGAAGAATTAAGCGCCATCGCTCAAAACACTATGGGTGAAGTTAAAAAATTCTATTTATAATAACTGACCGAAACCATTAACATAGGCGCTATATGACATCGCTTTCTTTCCTTCAGGCTGTACGGTAATAAATTGTAGCGCACCCGCGTCAATTTTAGCGTCAATTATTTTTATTCGTTTATCATTCTTAATTATATAAACACCAGGCCAAGGATTAAATGCTCTCAATTTGCGAATAATTGTCTCTGGCGACGTTTTTGCTAAGTCGATAAGACCATCCTCTTTTTTTATCTTTCTTGTAAAACTGGTGTCTTTTTCGTCCTGCTTTTGATACTGCCATAAATCAAATGGTTTAGAAAAATTTTCCAGCAGTATCTCCACGCTTAATTTCTCCAGTTTTTTTGCTAATGTTTGCAAATTATCTTTAAGAAGTATTGGTGTTCTCTTAATATCTATTATATCGCCATTATCTATCTCATAAGCGATTTTCATTAAGGTCACACCTGTTTCAGCATCACCATTCAATATAGCCGATTGAATGGGTGATGGACCTCTATATTTTGGCAAGATAGACGTATGTATATTTAACAAGAGATAGTTATCGACTATTTCTTTAGTAAAAATCATCCCATAAGCAATAACTACTAGAGCATCCGGGGATTCCGCCTTTAGAACTTTTTCTAAATCATCTTTTGTAGCGGGTTGGAATACCTTTACATTATATTGTATTGCGATTTTTTTAACTGCTGTTTCTGAAATATGCTGCCCTCTTCCAACCGCTTTATCCGGCATAGTGATAATTCCGGAAGGAACAATTTCTTGCTTAATTAAGTCCTCAAAAATATTTGCTGAAAATTGTGGTGTCCCAAGAAAAAAGATCTTTTTAAACATCAATTAGAGCTTATCGATAGTCTTAAGTGTATTTGGCTCTGCTTTATCAATATACAAAACGCCATCTAAATGATCAATCTCATGCTGAAGTGCAACTGCTAAGTAGCCCTCCCCTTCAACTATTACATCATTAAATTTTTCATCTTTTGCTTTCACTTTAACATAATCATAACGTTTAACAACACCTTCAAACTCTGGAACACTTAAGCATGCTTCCTGCCACATAATCTCACCTTTTTTTTCAACTATTTTGGGATTTAGAAGAACTAATAACTCATCCTTTTCACTTGATATATCAACCATAATTACTCGTTTTTGAACCCCCAGCTGTATAGCGGCAAGACCAGCGCCATTGCTTTCATACATAGTTTCTTCCATATCAGTAATCAGCTTGCGAAGCTCACTATCCATTTTTTTAACAGCTTTACACTTCTTTCGTAAAACTGGGTTTCCATATGTTAATATTTTCCGTATCATTTTCTCTTTTCCAATATTTTAAATATAATGATCGCACTTGCAACTGACGCATTTAACGAATCAATAACATTCGTCACAATCGGGATATGAACCAAAAAATCACACTTCTCCCTAAGCAAACGATTTATACCACGACCTTCATTCCCAATAATTAGAACAAGCGGAAAATCATAGTCTTGTTTTGAATAATCTGCTGAAGCATGTTGGTGGGTTCCAATTGTCCATAAACCTTTATCTTTTAATTTATCAGCTGTTTGTACAAGATTTCCAACTTTAGCAATCATAATATTATCCGCAGCACCAGTACTTACTTTCATAACAGTTGAATTAACATCAACTTGTTTCCGTTGTGGAATTATAATACCATGAACACCCGCTGCGACTGCTGTACGAATTATTGATCCTAAATTATGAGGATCTTCTATTTCATCTAACATTAAAATAAAGGGCATCTCGTTTTTATCTTCAGCAAAACGAATAATATCATTTACCTCTACATATTTATATGCGGGAACAAATGCCAAGACTCCTTGATGTGCTTCTCCCGATGCTTTTCGATCAATTTCTCGTGCATCTACATACATCACTGGCACACTTAGCTCTCTTGCGGAATCAACAATTTCCATAATTTTACGATCTTGCTTCAACTTACGATTAAGCATAATCTGCATAACTTTTTTTCCACTACGCAAAGATTGAAGTACCGTATTTCGTCCTATTATATAATTAGCCATCTAATGATTCCTTTAATGCTTCAATAAAAATATTAAGACCCATTTTTGCCTCATCTTTTGTTATAACTAATGGTGGCATCATTCGTATCACCTGATCATTATCACCACAACTGATTAGAGCAAGTCCTTTTTCTAAGGCTTTCTGCCGGACTTTAAGTACTAATTCCGAATTAAATTCACCTGTTTCAGGCTTAATTAATTCTACCCCAATCATTAAACCAAAACCTCGAACATCTCCAATTACAGGATATTGCAATTGTAACTCTTTTAATAAGGTTTTTATGTATTGACCGATACTATATGCATTATCAAGCAATTTTTCTTTTTTTATAACATTAATCGTCGCATTTCCAGCTGCACATGTAACCGGATTCCCAGGATAGGTTCCACCATGAGCAGATGTCGTCCACTGATCCATTATTTCAGTTTTTGCAACACAGGCACCAAGCGGCATACCAGAAGCAATTCCTTTAGCTAAAGCCAAAATATCTGGAACAACATCATAATGTTCCATCGCAAACATTGTACCAGTACGACCAAAGCCAGATTGTATTTCGTCAAATATTAGTAAAACATTGTTATCAGCTGTAAATGATCGGAGTTCCTGAATAAATTCGACAGGAGCCGGTACATATCCACCCTCACCGAGAACTGGCTCAATAATAACCGCTGCTATATCATTTATATTTTTATAAATCTGCTCTTTCATTTGAGAAATACACTTATATGAACAAGTTCCATATTTCTCCCCATATGGACAGCGATAACAATACGGATATTTTATCCATTCCATATCCTGAATCAACCAATCTTCATATCCACTGCGATATTTTGCTTTATGTGTAGCAGATAAAGCCCCTATCGTTCGCCCATGGAATGCATGTGTAAATGTCACTATTTTTTTCTTCTTAGATACATATTTAGCTAATTTCAAACTACATTCAACAGCCTCTGAACCACTTTGAGTGAAATAAACCTTGGCATCGCTGAACGGAGTTATACCAACTAATTTTTCAGCAAAATCAATATACTCTGGATAATACGCAACGCCAGCACATATATGAATTAACTTTTCACACTGTTGGCTAATTGCTTTAACTACTTCTGGGTGGCAGTGCCCTGTATTTGCTACTGCAATACCAGAAGTAAAATCCATTATTTTGCGACCATCTGGTGTATATAAATAGATACCCTTTGCTTTCTCAATTTCCAAATCAGAGTAATGCCCCTGAACTGGTGAAATATATTTAGCTGCTTTATTCTTTAATTCGCCCATAATAAGGGTATTCTACACTATTTTGACTCGAAATAACACCAGTTACTATCAACCATTCCAAGTTTTTTTTGCAATACTTATCTTTTTCTTTCGATAAATTTATACAAGAACTATTATGAACTAATTCATTATCAGCATTTGAAAAATAAAGCGAGAATCTATATGTTATCAAAAATAATTGCACATAACTCAACAACTACAGAGCTAGGTTCTTTGTCTAAAATATTATCTAAAAAACATGCATATGGAAAACTTTCAGTGATTATCAATACAGCCAAAGGAACTTTTTGCATTAGGAAGCAAGTATTCGACACTACTTATTATTTTACCCCTCTTCTGCTTAACCCAGATACTCTTGAAGAAACCAAGGTTGGTACTCGTAAATTTACTATTGAAAATAATGATTTTATTGCAGGATTAGGAGGGAATTACGACTTCGAAATAAAATCTAGCTATCAGAATATTGGGATAGGATCATTGCTGTTTTATCTAGCACTCAAAACTGGAATTAGTCATGGTGTAAAAAACTATACTATTTTCTTTCCAAAAACAAGACTAATTGAACAATTCGGCTTTGGCGACATTATCAATGATATCAAGATCAAACCCAAAATTGGACCATACATTTCAGCAACAAATATCAATTTAGAAAATATAAAAAAAGTGATCCAAGAAAAATCTATCTCCAAAAACTTTAGTTTTATTGAATTTCATTAATTCACCCATAATAAACGTGTTTTAAACTATTTCACCTCTAAATATCACCAGTTACTATTAGAAATAGCAATGAACATAAGGACTACTCACAAAATTCATTTTTGAGATATAATCATACTCTATGAATGAAAAGTTTTTCTTTCCGGGAAAATTCGGCAAAATTTGTGGGATTTTAAATACTGACGCAGAAAACAAAGAAACTGCAATTATTATACATGGATACACATCCAATAAAGACTCTAGCGCAAAAGCTATAGCGAAAGCGCTCAATTTTATTGGACTAAATACTCTTCGGATAGATCTAGATAATCAAGGAGAATCGGATTTAGATTTTACAACAAAAGCTAATATCCCAAACTATGTAGAACAAATTTCAGCAAGCATCCTCTTTCTAAAAGCTAAAAAGCTCAGCACGATTCATCTAATCGGAACCAGTTTCGGTGGAACAATCGCACTTTATTCCGCGCTGAAACATCCTGAAATACAAAAAATATTTTTAAGAGCCCCTGTACTGGACTGGGATTTTCATAAAGATAGCAATCAGAATAAAAGAAATCACTTATCAACTCAAGATGCCAATAGCATTTATCAAGAAATTATGATCATTCACGGCACAGAAGATAAGTCCGTTGATTATAAAATATCAGAAAAAATGGTAAAATATTTCCCTAATGCAGTTCTGCATATTATTGAAAATGCAAATCACGATTTAGCAATTAATGGCAACTATCGAAAGGGAATCAAAATAATGAAAGATTCCTTCGCTACATAAAAAATTATTACTATTCTACTTATTCATTCGTCTTAAACATCATATTCTTTAAGTACAAGAAAATCTTAGTATTTTACGATATATATAATAAGAAAGCTTACTACATAAATAAGGAGAAAAAGATGGCAGCTAATATAACTGGAACTATTTTCAACTACGATCAATGGATTAATAATGAAACCCAAGCTACGCAGGATTTGGAAGACCTATTTAATAGTGGGGGCGTAACACCCACGTATGGGTCACAAGCAGCAACAGAATTATTTGGTGTGCTCCAAGACCTGGAATCTGTCGGAATACCTGAATCAATTACACTCGACGATAATTTAAAATATGTTGCAAGCACACTTGCTGCAAATACAGAATATGGACCAAATAATGAATTATTTTCTGAAAACGAAAAAGCTTATTTAACAGATTTACTTAAAGACGGCGTAGTAAATGAAGAGGAATTAAATATATTTAACGATATTCTTCAATCCGATAATACGATATCAGAAATAGACCAAATTACCCTTGAAGAAATCAACAAACTTGATGGGAGCACGATTTTTAGTGAAGCAAAGGCATCTTTCTTTAGCAATTTTCACACATTAATAGAAGGAGAAGAGGATGAGGACGATCTTGCTCATCAAATATCAGAAGATGGGCTTCAAATAGAGAAGATTCAAATCAATAGTGATGGTTCCTGCTCCATTAGTTTTAACTGGGACAAATTTTGGGATAAGCCAGACGTTAAATCTTACATTACAGAGTCAGACTTAGACATACTCCAGGGGGGTCTTGATTATATGAGAAAACAAGTAGAAGACATGGTTAAAGAAAGAGTTAACTCAAAAATAAGCAGCATATCAGCAAGTAATTCATAAATAAACAATAAGAAAAAGCACATATCAACATATCCGATAACAACGACGAACTACTCATCATCGGCCACTAATCTTAGCCGTTTATTCTTAAAACTTGTGATTGAACAAAGCCTATACTACAATAAAAGATACTTACTATTAAAGGAGCATCTATATGCAAAAAACTATGGATATTTTTGGTCAACTCGTATTTAACCAATCAACTATGAAAACACGCCTTAGCAAAAATGCGTATGATTTACTCATGGAAACTATCTCAAAAAACACATCCTTAGATAAAGATATTGCCGGTGAAATAGCACATAGCATGAAAGAATGGGCAATTGAAAATGGTGCTACCCATTTCACTCATTGGTTTCAACCACTACAAGAAGGTACTGCCGAGAAACACGCTGCATTTATTAGCTATAATGATGAAGGGGAACTCATTGAACGCTTATCTGCTAAACAACTCATTCAGTCTGAACCAGAAGCATCCCCTTTTCAGTCAAGTGGAATACGATCAACATTTGAAGCGCGAGGTTATACCACTTGGGATCCCACCTCTCCAGTATTTCTAATTGAGGGCAAAAACACAAAAACACTAATTATCCCATCTATCTTTTTATCATGGACAGGGGGTATTTTAGATCAAAAAACAACACTTCTTAAATCCAAAAAAAGTTTAAATAACGTCGGGATTAAAATTCAAAAATTATTAGGCAATCGAAGTGCAAAACGCATCCAACTATGGTTAGGTGTCGAGCAAGAATACTTTCTTATCCCAAAAGCATTATATGAATCACGACCCGATTTAAAAACATGCAATCGAACATTATTTGGTATATCACCTGCCAATACCCAAAAAATAAACGACCTCTACTTTGGAACTATTAC
>Ga0208900_1000556_pt1 | contig 23161 bp, 14 predicted proteins | sample AntAceMetag02UKK_FD_184763 | JGI IMG/M metagenome (GOLD analysis project Ga0208900, IMG submission 184763) | Saline lake microbial communities from Ace Lake, Antarctica - Antarctic Ace Lake Metagenome 02UKK (SPAdes) (version 2) | ecosystem: Environmental > Aquatic > Non-marine Saline and... | reverse complement strand
AGTGTGAAAAATACTATTTTTGCACCCGCAAAATATTTCAATGAAATGGTTTGCAAAGTTCTTAAAATAATTTCGGGGCATTAGCTCATCTGGTGCCGAAAAATAGAAACCTATGGTTTCGTGATTTTTCGAGCATCCTCGAAAATCTATAAAAATCACAGATTTTTGATTTTCGGGACTAGAGTGTCTGACCCACTAAGTTCTTAAAATAATTTCGGGGCATTAGCTCATCTGGCTAGAGCGTCTGACTGGCAGTCAGGAGGTGATCGGTTCAAGTCCGATATGCTCCACAAGCTAAAGGGGGTGGTTACCAAAGTAGCTACCCCTTCTTTGTTTTTAAAATCACCTCATGAATTCCTACACTTACATCCTTCAATCCGAAAAAGATGGCCGTTATTACTACGGCCAAACACAAAACCTGCAAAAATGGCTGTGTGATCAATAGCTCGGAAAATCTACCTATACAAAACACTCCCCTCTGACCTATATGGTTTTACAACTCATCATAACAAAATGAAACTAACAAAATGTAACTTACATTTTGTAATGTATATTTGCAAATATGAATACTAATCCATTTCCTACAACTCAATATTTAGACCCTGAAATCTTTTGCAACAGGGACTTAGAAGCAGAATCTATCATTTCAAATATTACAAATAACAGTTTAACCACCTTGACTGCTATTAGAAGGATGGGTAAAACAGGCTTAATATATCACGTATTTGAGTTGTAAGAAGGAGATATTATTGCAATTTATGCTGATATTTTTGCCACAAATAGCAAATTAGATTTCGTAAATGTTTTATCTACTGCAATTATCAATGTAGCGCCTGAATAATCTTCGCTTGGTAAAAAGGTTTGGAGGTTCTTCAAATCCCTTAGACCTGTCATCAGTTTCGACCCACTTTCAGGAAATCCCCAGGTAAGCATTATGGGCTCGGAAGTAAAGGCTGAAAATGACACACATTCTCTTTTGAATTTTATTTAATAGACTGAACGTTAAAGTTGTTATTGATAAGTTTCAGCAAATTCTTGAATATCCAAAACAAAATATGGATGCATGGCTGCGCTCTGTAATACAAACACTCCCCAATATTGTTTTCATCTTCTCTGGCAGTCAGCGCCATTTAATCACACAATTATTTGCCGATCCCGGAAAGCCGTTTTTCAGGAGTACACAAATTTTACATTTTGCCTCTATTCCACGAGAAATACTGCAAAAAAACCCGGCTTTTATTCTGCCATTCGGTTAATAATTTCGGTGAGTTCTTTAAAACGAAAGGGTTTGGTCATATAATCATCCATACCCACTTCATGGCACTTGTTTTTATCTTCGTTGGTTGCGTTGGCGGTAAGTGCAACGATTTTTGTTTTTTTTCTTTCGGGATGATCTTGTTCGTAGGCCCTGATTAATTTGGTTGACTCGTATCCATCCATCACCGGCATTTGAATATCCATAATGATTAGATTGAAGTTTCCGCTAACAAATTTCTCATAAGCCACTTCACCGTTTTGAGCTACTTCAAAAGTAAAGCCATTTCGCTGAAGAGTAGTGCCAACAACTCTTTGATTCAGCAGGTTATCTTCAACAACAAGAATGTGAATATTTTTATCCTCAGGTGGTTTTTGTTCAGGCGTTTTTATTTCGAAAGGGAGTGTAAACCAAAAGTTGGTTCCTTCGCCAATTTTACTGTTAACGTTGATCTTCCCGCCCATTTTTTCGCAAAGCGAATTTGAAATGGCTAAACCGAGTCCGCTGCCACCATACTTACGGGTTATTTCCGGGTCGCCCTGCTCATAAATTTTAAAAATATTTTCCAAATCTTTTTCTGATATTCCCTTTCCGGTATCCGAAACAGTAAAATTGATTTTCACCTTATTTTTCTCCTCGGCTTCTTTCTTTACTTTTAGTTCAACCACACCATCCTGGGTAAATTTTAAGGCATTGTTTAAAAGGTTTATCAACACCTGCCCCAGCCTGAAATGATCTCCTTTTATTTCTTTAGGGATTTGGTCGTCCAGTTCAAGTTTAAGGATATTGTTATTTTCATTTGCTTTTATTTCGAGAAGTTTTATGGTTTTGTCTAATTGCCCATTTAATTTAAACCATTCAGAAATAAATTTTATTTGATTAGCATCAATTTTAGATAGATCAATAATATCATTTAAAAGGTTAAGCAGGTTATTCGCTGAATGTCTTATTATTTCAAGTGTTTCTTGCTGCTCACTATCAAGTTCAGATTCAAAAATTAGATCCAGCAATCCAATGATCGAATTCATAGGTGTTCTGATTTCATGGCTCATATTAGCCAAAAATTGAGATCTTGATTTTGCAGCCAAATCAGCTTTATTCTGAGCTTCAACAAGGTATTCCTTCGATTTTACTTCCGCCGTTATATCGCGCATTACAATTTGATATCCTACCAACTCGAAATCACTGTCGAACAAAGCCCTTATAATGGAAGATACATTGATTTGGCGTGATTTTGAAGCATTGATTTGGTGATTTATCTTTACCAGGGCATTAGGGGTAAGTACATTTATGGCGCTCCTAATCCTTTGAAGGTCATTTTCATCGACCCAATTGAGCATGTTTTTGTCTTTGAGGCTTTCAAAAGTTTTAGCAAAGGCTACAAGGAAAGCCCTATTGGCAAATGAAATATTCAAGTCTTTATCCGTTCGGCATATCAAGTCGGTTTGATCTTGAATAATACTCTGGAATTGTTGTTTTGATTCGCTTAATTCACCTTTTATCCTGTCGATATCCAAAAATACCCTGACCTTGCTTAATAGAATTTCCCGGTTGAAAGGTTTGGAAATATAGTCAACGGCTCCTGAGCGGTAGCCCTGGTAAATACTGTTTTGATCGTGAAACACTGCCGTAAGAAAAATGATAGGAGTATGCCTGTTGCGGCGACCCTGTCGAATTCTCTCAGTAGTTTGAAAGCCATTCATTTCAGGCATTTGGATATCAACAATCATCACGGCAAAATCGTGCTGTTTTACCTGAATCAGCGCCTCTTTTCCACTTTGAACTGAAATAATTTCAACGTTCAATATCCTCATATTCATTTCAAGCGTGGTGAGGTTTTCTTTGATGTCATCAATGATGAGTATTTTGGGGAAGTACTCCCTCATATTTTTTTGCGGTTTTTAAAAATTAGGTAATGTTCAAACAAAAATAATGCATTTCCTTTCTAATCGTGATTATTTCTTAAGATTAATGGTCTTATTGCTCATTTTTATACAAAAAAGTAAAAAATCCGAATATAAAGTTTGTTGTTAAAGAAGAAATTGAGATTTTTGCAGCCGAAATTTTTGAGTCAGAATCTCAATATTGCAGTATTGTTTCCAAATTCTGGAAAATTGTTGATGGTTCAAATTTATTTGGCCCCATAGTTCAAGGGATAGAACGGAAGTTTCCTAAACTTTAAATTCAGGTTCGAGTCCTGGTGGGGCTACTCATAAAATGCATAAAGCCTTAATGGTATTGACCATTGAGGCTTTTGTTTTTAAAGGGGGAAGTTGAGGGGGTAAATTTTTATTCGCCATGAAAGTAACTTCCCAAACCTTTCTTCACTTGGTTTCAAATCCTTGATGGTTCGATTAACCCCAAAAAACCCATTATAACAATACATATTATTGGGGTAAAAGTGATGTTTTTAAAGTATTCTTTAAAATTACTGATCACCCACTATTTTTTTTAGTGCGCCAAATTTTATTATCCTGATAGCCTTGCCTTCGAGTTTGATGATTCCTGCTTTTTCGAGCTTTCCCATTACACGGCTCACCGATTCGTAGCTCGTGTCGGCCAAACTGGCAATATCTTTTCGCGAAGGCGTAAAACTTAACAGTGTTTGATCCTGCTTGTCAAAGCCAAACGATTTGATGATGGTCAGCAATGCAAGCGCAACTTTTTCTTTCACCATAGCCGATGAATCCTGCTTGAGCTTCTGTCCGGCCTCCTTTAGTTTATCGGCATAAAAATTTACCAGGTAAAAGGCCAGGTCAGGATTTGCTTTGATGGCTTTGTTAAAAATATCCATGGGAATAAGGGTTACCTGGGTTTCTTCGAGAGTGATGGCCGTAACAGGATAAATCATATCCCCGCCCAGGCCTTCGTAGCCAAGCATTTCCTCGGACGCTGCCAGGCTTACAATTCGCTCTTTTTTTGTCCCATAAGATGAAACCACTTTTATTTTCCCACAAAATAGTTCATACACTCCGCTTACGGGTTCACCCTCCGTAAAAATGGTAGCACCGGCAGGATAATCGCTAGTGATTTTGTTGAGGGTTATCACAGGTTTCCATGCATCGGAGCAATAGCGGTTGATAAAGCAGTTGTAGTGCGAACACGTTTCGCATTTTCTGTTTTCGGTAACAATCATTTAAAAGTGTTTAATAAAACAGGTACAAATAGAGAAATTTTGTTTTTCTCCAGATAAAAATACAAAGACCGTAAACGGCCTTTGCTATTTTTTCCATTTCGCCACACCCAGCCCCCTGCAGGTTGAAGTACCGAAAGTAATTTTAGAGACCAAAATATGTTTCGGGTGGGTAGGTGAGGGCAAAAATGCTACGGGTTTTTAATCTTAGCTTTTGGGCTTTGATAAAACCACCAGTTGAGCAAAAGGCAAATAAAATAGTAAATGGCAAAGCCATACAAAGCATATTCGGGCGTTCCATTTTGAATTTGCTGCCCAAAAACCTTTGGGATAATAAAGGCACCATAAGCTGCAATGGCTGCTGTCCAGCCCAGCACAGGACCTGCCTGTTCCTTATTAAAAATATACGGTATGCTCCTGAAAGTTGATCCGTTGCCAATTCCGGTGGTTAAAAAAAGCACCATAAAACTTATAAAAAACGGCCACCAATAGGTTTCGGGTGTTTCGCTGTTGCGGGCCTGAATTACAAAATAAGCTACGGCAATGGTGGCCAGTATTTGTACGATGGTGCTCATGGCTGTAACTTTTGCACCGCTGTTAATCTTATCAGAAAGCCACCCACCCACCGGACGTATTAAAGCACCGATAACCGGACCCAGGAAAACCCACATCAAAAAATTGGGTGCATTGGGATTGAGGTATGACGGATCGTTGGCATCGCTAAAAACGAAAATATCCTGGCTTAACTTGGGAAATGCCGCCGAAAAACCGATAAATGAACCAAAGGTCATGGTGTAGATGATGGTCATCACCCAGGTGTGCTTGTTACTGAATATTGCAAATTGCTTGTTCAGGTTTGCTTTCATATCGCCCGGAGTGGCATATTTCATCAGCAAAAGGGTTAATAAAACCACAACCGGCAATACAATCCACATATTCCATTGTAAGCCTATCAACAGGTAGGCACCAATAAATGTAGCGATTAATCCCAAAACAACCATGTACATAGTTTTTCCCAGGCCCTGCAAGGTAGATGGCAACTTAGGTGTTCCGGTAACCACATTGTTCATCCCAAAAAAAGCGGCGATGGCGGCAAGGCTTAATAATGGAACCCATACCCAGCCCGCGTTTTGAAATCCCGAAAAGGGCTCGCCAAAGGCATTGCTTACATCGCTGCCTACCACGCCAAAAAGCGAAAATCCGATAATCCAGGGGATGGTTTTTTGCATTACACCCACACCGAGGTTGCCAATACCGGCATTTAAGCCCAGGGAGGTTCCCTGCATTCGTTTCGGGAAAAAGAAACTTATATTGCTCATGGACGAGGAGAAATTACCTCCGCCAAAACCCGAAAGTGCTGCCAGAACAGCAAAAGTCATGTAAGGTGTATTTACATCTTGCAAGGCAAAGCCAACCCCGAATACAGGTATGAGCAATAATAAGGTGGTGAGGAAAATTACATTCCGGCCACCGCCCATGGATATTAAAAAGGAGTTGGGGATGCGCAAGGTTGCACCTGCCAGTCCGGCTATGGCCGGTAAAGTATAATACAGGTTGTTGATTTCTTTCAACTTTTCGGTAATTTGTGCAGCATCCATTTCTGCTGTTATCATCCCAAAGTTGAAACCAAAAGACTTCATCTTGGTAGCGATGATGCTCCACATTATCCACACTGCAAAAGCCAGCAGCAGAGCGGGAATTGAAATCCATAAATTTTTTGTGGCTATTCTCTTTCCGGTGGTTTTCCAGAAATTTTCATCTTCCACATTCCAAATTGGCAAGTTAATTTTTGACATGATGAAGTTGGGTTTTGGTTAATTGTTCCCTTCGACAAGCTCAGGGTAAAATCTGTTAATTGTTATTAGTTAATTGTCCCGAAAAATAAAAAATCTTTGATTTTTGTAATTTTTCGAGGATGCAAGGGCAAAGCCCGGCATTATTAGTTAATCGTCTTTTGGAGTTATTGATGGTCGTAGATGGTCAATTTGTTGTTTTCGCTCTACACTAATTTCTCATCTCTCACCTCTCCTCTCTCACTGCCTACTGAAAACTGAAGACTGCCAACTGAAGACTGCGGACTGTGGACTGCCTACTGCCAACTGAAGACTGTGGACTGCCTACTAAAGACTGCGGACTTCTCACTACTCATCGGCAAACGAACCTTTGGGTTCATGAAGCATAATCCAGCAGAACACAAAACTTACCAGGGCTCCACCTGAAAGTACATAGAAGAAGGTTTTGTCGTCAACCAACGAGTAAAGAACGAGATAGATTACCGCGCCAACATTTCCGTAGGCTCCTGCCATGCCGGCTATCTGCCCGGTTTGGTCTTTATTAATCATGGGGATAATGGCAAAGGTTGCCCCTTCGGCTCCCTGCACAAAAATTGAAGTAACAATAGTTATTAATACGGCTACCACCAGCCACCACATTCCATCAAATAAAGGGTCCAAAGTTTGTATTCCGTCCGCACCCATATCGCCGTATTTGGCAATAAGAGCCATAAAGAAAAATCCCAAAGTAATCCCAAACATGTACAACAGCATGGTTCGTTTGCGGTTGTTCATTTTGTCGGACAGTAAGCCTCCCAGCGGCCTGGCAAACAAGTTTACAAAGGCAAACGAGGCCGCGATAAAAGATGCAAGTGTAGCGGTCATAATGTAATTGCCATCGCCATTGGTGAGGTTGCGGAATACATTTTCGAAAAACATGGGAAGCATGGATACAACGGCCAGTTCGGCACCGAAGTTTGCAAAATAGGTGCTGTTGAGCGCAGCTACATTTCCCCAACGGTATTTGTCCTTTTCGGCAACCCCGGCCTTTAAAACGGGCAAGTTAACCTGAAGAACCTTAATAACATGAACCACATAAATCAGTGCAAGCCCTCCATAAATCATGTAAAGCACATTGGTGGGCAATATTTGTACACCGCTTACCTGCACACCTCCAATTTTCCAGGCAAGCACACCCATAGCACCCACCAAGGGGAACGACCATAAAAGGTATTGGATTAAATCTTTGTAAGAAGAAACTATCATGGGTTGAGCCTTTTTTGCCTTTTTAAAATGATATGCCTTGGTAGCTCCATCTTTTGGAATATCCCTTACCAAAAAATAATACGCGATACCATAAACCAACGAAACGCCTGCATTGATAGCGAGGGCATATCTCCAGCCGTTTTCGCCACCAAAAAAGTGGATGGCAATCCAGGGTAGGGTCATAGCAGCCCACGCCGAGCCAAAATTACCCCATCCGGCATAAAAGCCTTCGGCCCTGCCTACCATTTTTGGGGGAAACCATTGTGCTACCATCCTGATTCCGATAACAAAACCGGCACCGATGGAACCCAAAATTAACCTTGAAATAAGCAGTTGAATAAATGTGTTGCCAAAGGCGAACAAAAAGGCCGGCACCGACATAATTATCATCAACAAACTGAACACAATCCTGGGGCCATACCTGTCGATGAGAGCCCCCACAATTATCCTTGCCGGGATAGTAAGAGCCACGTTGCAAATTGCCAAAACTTTAATATGCTCTTTGGTGAGCCATTTAATGTTTTCGAGCATGGTGGTGGCCAAAGGTGCCATGTTGAACCACACGTAAAAAGTTACGAAAAACGCGATCCAGGTGTAGTGGAGCGTTCTGATTCTTTCCTGTTTAAAATCAATTAATTCCGGTAGTGCCATGGGGGAGAGTTGAAAGTTAAAAGTTAAAAGTTGAAAGTTAAAAGTTAAAAGTTAAAAGTTAAAAGTTGAAAGTTAAAAGTTGAAAGTTAAAAGTTGAAAGTTAAAAGTTAATTGTCCCGAAAAGTTGAAAATCTTTTCCAAAGGAGTCCTTCGGACGATTTATATTACTTTACAAGCCCGCCTTGCCAGCTTGCCTCGCAGTAAATCAGGCCGCACGATGTAGCTCGTGTTTTGGCAAGGCAGGAATGTCCGAGCAAAGTTCGATATTATTCGTTAATTTTTTAATTATTACTCAAAAATTATTATTAGTCATGTGTCCTGCGGGTGTAATTGAATAGTTATTTGTAGTCATTTGTCCGCCAACTGGCGGACGTAATTGATGGTCATTCGTAGTCATTGATGGTCATTCGTGGTTATTGATTGTCATTGATTGTCATTCGTGGTCATTGATAGTTATTTGCCCTGCAGGTGTAATTTATAGATATTGATAACATATTTTATATCTTAATTTCTATTTCTCATAACTCCATTAATCCAAAACTCCATCATTCTTCTGTTTCTCCGTAGGAGTCTTTCGGAGAGTCATTCTTCTTTCATTTCTCATCTCCCCATTCTTTAAGGACTCTGAGGTCTCCAAAGACTATAAAACACCTCCACCACTCTCCCGCAAAAGCGGGATTTCGCTTCGCTCCACATTCAATAGTTTCAGTCATTCAATCACTCCAATACTCCATCACTCCACCACTCCAATACTCCATCACTCCATTTCTCCACCACTCCATTTCATCTCTCCTTAATTATTCTTCGGCTTTGGCCCGTTAAACAATTTCATTGTAGTGCGGATGTGTTTACGATCCCAATTCCAGATTACATAAAGCGGGCTTCTCCATAAATAGGTAAAAGGATAAACCAGAAAGTGCATAAACCTGGTAAACGGAATTATCCCAATTAGTAAAAATGCAGAAATAATATGAATTTTCACAAACAAGGGCATGGCTGAAACAGCAGCGATATCAGGGCTGAACGAAAATATCGATCTCATGTAGGGTGTTAATGTGGATGCAAACCACGACGATCCCCACCTAAAGAAAAAGGCAATCCACAACCCGGTGATAATTTGCACGGTAAGCACCACATACACTACCACATCCATTTTCGAGGTAACTACTTTTAACCTTTTATGCCTGAGCCGCCTGATGATGAGCATCACCAAACCAAACAAAGCCGCGATACCAAAGCCAAATGCTGTTATTTCGAGGATGAGCAGACGAATAGGTACGCTATCCCATAACAGCACTTCAGCCGGGAATAAAAAGGCGATAAGGTGTCCGAAAAATAAAAACAAAAGTCCCCAGTGAAAGGGGCGGCTACCATAAAACAGTTCTCTGCTTTCGAGAAATTGGGAAGACAATGAACTAACCCCAAAGCTTAAGTTCAAATACCTTAAAATAGTACCCACTATCACCACAATTAATGCGGCATAAGGCAAACCGATAAAGAAAAAATAATCGCTCATGATTTATGACTTTTGCGTTTGTTACAATGTGTATTACAGATTTCAGACTTTGGCGAAGGCATCAAAAAATCGTTTTTGCCATCGAAAGCCTGTTCGGGCATCACATATTCGGCAAGTTGCTCACCTTTGAAATCGCTTTGCAAAAATGCCAGCACAACTTCGAGTATTTCTTTATAGTAATTTTCGATGCCCTTGAATTTGGTGAGCATAAACCGGACTGCCGGAGTGGTGATGATAAAACCCAGTTCCTCCGCAAAATCCGTATTGGTAGTTTTGGAGAGCAGCACAAGTACATTGGGCAAATGATCGCCCAACTCGGTACCACAATCCACACCCGCGGCTTTATGTTCGCTTTGAAGATTCACCAGCAATTGCGCTCTTTTATAATCTTCGCCAAAGAGCATGTAGCCGATGTCGAGAAAGCAAACGGCCTGCACATCGAAGGTTTTCATGTAATACTCCTGCTGAGCAGCGAGGGATAATTTTAGATGTCCCTCCACTGTCTGCCCAATTCTTGCCGCCCTTTCGGGAAAAACCCCGGTAAGCAAGTCCAGGAATGCTTGTGCATAACCGGCCTGATTTTCATAAGGATACCTGAGTGTGTCAGCAAGTATTTTATAGTGATCTAAATTTCTCATGAATATCTCCTTATTTACAATCCTCTTTTTGGTTTTTGTGTAAAACCAAAACCAGTATTGCCTTTCACATCGGCGGTACTTTCTATCATTTCGATGGCTTCTTCGCGATGAGCTGGAGGAATCACAAAACGTTCGTCGTAATGAGCCAGTGAAGTGAGCCTGAATATTTCATCGGCGGTATCTTTATCCATCACAACTTCGTTCATTGGCCCATAAACTTCTTCTTCGGGGAGGTCGCCAACGGTTTCGTTGCGGCGGTGCAAACGAACGGCCATCAATTTTTTCAGTACCGTTTCGATTACCTTTTCGTTGCCGGCACTAAAGAGGTTGGCGAGGTATTTCATGGGAAGCCTCGATTTTTCGATAGCCCCCCAGAATGTTTCAGTGGTGGTTTCGTAAGAGCCGTTTTCGACAAAGGCCATGGTTGGCAACAAAGGCGGCACGTAAAATAGATTGGGCAAGGTTCTGAATTCGGGATGCAGCGGAAGGGCAAGTCCCCATTCTTTTACAAACTTGTAAACCGGGGATTTTTGTGCCGAAGTAACGGTTGAATCGGCTATGCCATTTTTGCGGGCAGCCTTTATTACTTCCGGATCAAAAGGATCGAGATAAATATCCATTTGGTTTTTGAGCAAATCCTGATCCTCGCTTGCTGCTGCACTTTCGATTTTATCAGCATCATACAACATAACTCCTAAATACCTGATACGTCCAACACAGGTATGCATACAGGCCGGTATTTGTCCGGTTTCCAAACGCGGATAACACAGTATGCACTTTTCCGATTTTCCGGTATCCCAGTTGTAATAAGTCTTTTTGTAAGGGCAGGCTGTAATACACATACGCCAGGCCCGGCATTTTTTCTGATTGATAAGCACTATGCCATCTTCGCCTCTTTTGTACATCGCTCCCGAAGGACAAGCGGCAACACAGGCAGGATTAAGACAATGGTTGCAAATCCTCGGCAAATAGTGCATGGTCATACGCTCAAGCTGGAACATGGCCTCCTGTTCGGCTGCCGAAAGCTCCTTAAAATTCACATCTTTTCTTGCATATTCCTTGCTCCCACCCAGGTCATCGTCCCAGTTGGGGCCTGATTTTGGGGTCATCGGCTCACCGGTTATCAACGACACAGGCCTTGCTACCGGCTGGTCATCGCCTTCTTCTGCCTCAAACAAATGCTCGTAGCGATAGGTAAAGGGTTCGTAATAATCTTCGAGCACCGGCATATTTGGATTGTGAAAAAGGTTTTTCAGTCCTTTGAATTTGCCGGCTCCTTTCAGCCTTACCGAATTTCCTCTTTTATCCCATCCGCCTTTATAAATATCCTGGTCTTCCCACTTGTGAGGGTAACCTGTACCGGGCTTAGTTTCCACATTGTTCCACCACATGTACTCGGCACCTTTACGGTCGGTCCATGTATTTTTGCAGGCAATGGAGCATGTGTGACATCCGATACATTTATCGAGATGAAACACCATTGCAATTTGTGATCTTATATCCATGGTTTCGTGTTTTTTTTAAAATTCTACTTTGTCCATTTTTTGAACCAGGACAAAGGTATCGCGGTTTACGCCCACCGGACCCCAATAATTAAAGTGATAAGTAAACTGACCATAACCGCCTGCCATAAGGTTGGGCTTTAAATGAAGCCTTGTAAAACTATTATGACATCCGGCCCGCTTGTTGCCCCGAACCTGCGATTTAGGTGTAGAATATGTACGCTCGGGCGAGTGGTAAATAAAGCAGATGCCTTTTGGGATGCGGGCACTCACGCAGGCACGTGTGCAATACACGCCATTGTCGTTAAAAACTTCTACCCAATCGTTGTCGTTAATACCCATTTCGGCAGCATCTTCTTCGCTCAGCCAGCAGGGAGCCATTCCGCGCGAAAGCGTCAACATCCTTAGGGTATCGCCGTAAGTGGAATGGATATGCCATTTTCCGTGGGGTGTAAGCACATTCAACATCTTTGCATCTCCGGTGGCCACCGAGGTGCGCAATTCTCCGTAAACTTCTGGTTTTGGAGATGGCTTGTAGGTGGGCAGATGCTCGCCAAACTTAATGTAGCTTTCGTGATCGAGGTAAAAATGCTGACGACCAGTGAGCGTGCGCCAGGGTACTAGTCTCTCCACATTGTAAGTGTAGGCTGAATAAGCCCGTCCGTTGGTGAGCAAGCCCGACCATACGGGCGAGTTGTGGTAGCGGTGCGGTCGTGTTTGCAAATCTTTGTAATTCATCCTTACATTTTTATTGCCTTCGGCCAAATCGCAAAGGATGAGGCCTGTTTTCTTTTCGGCTACGGCATAAGCCCGGTGGGCAAGCTCGCCGTTGGTAAGGCTGGATAAATGAAGTACCGCGTTGGCAGCTTCCAAATCCTCATAAATGGACGGGTATTCAACGCCATCCAATTTGCTGACGTGATTCCTGTCGTTAAGCATCTCATCATAAAAGTCGGCACACTGATAACTGTTGCCGTGCGCACCCAAGCCTTTTCTTATTTCAGGCCCCAGCCTGATAAACTTATCATACACTTTGGTATAATCCCTTTCAACAAGCTTAATGTCGTGCATGGTTTTGCCAGGGATGGGTTCGCACTCTCCCTTGCTCCAGTCCTTAATCTCGGTTTGTGCAATTTCGCCCGCGCTATCGTGCGAGATGGGCACATTTACAATGTCTTTTACGGGTTCGGCAAAATGCGTTTTGGCCAATTCACTGGTGGCTTTGGCAATTTCCCTGAATATCATCCAGTCGCTTTTCGATTCCCAAACGGGATCGATGGCTGCCGACAATGGATGGATGAATGAATGCATGTCGGTGCTGCTCAGGTCGGTTTTTTCGTCCCACGATGCTGCCGGAAGAACAATATCAGAATACAAGCCCGAGGTATCCATCCTGAAGTTCAGGTTTACAATCAAGTCCATTTTACCCTTTGGGCTTTCGCTCCGCCATTTAATATCCTCCACAAATTTATCGGCCACCTCATCGGCAATCGAGTTGTGGTGCGTGCCCAGGTAGTGATTCATAAAATATTCATGGCCTTTGGCACTCGACATCAAGGCGTTTCCGCGCCAGATATACCACACCCTCGGGAAGTTAATTTCTTCGTCAGGCTCAACCACAGAATGAAGCAATTCCTTGCTTTTTAGTTTTTCGACAATATATTTTTTAATATCCTCCTCGGATTTTGCTCCCGCCTTTTCGGCATCCTTTACAATCTCAAAATTATTTTTATTGTATTGTGGATAAAAAGGCATCCATCCATTGCGCACGGATTTTACCACCATATCAGCAGTATGCAGCGATGATAAATCATTTTTGGGAACGGTATTGTAGTCGGAGTGATTTCCATCGTAACGCCACTGGTCTGAATTGATGTAATGCCAGATGGGTGTTTGCTGCAGGCGCGGTGGTCCTTGCCAATCTTTGCCCGACATGATGGCTGCCCACGAATCGGTTGGTGCCAGCTTTTCCTGACCAACGTAGTGGTTCATCCCGCCCCCGTTAACGCCAATGCAGCCTGTTAGCATCAAAGCCATAGTGCCTGCACGGTAAATCAGGTTGTTGTGGTACCAGTGGTTAACCCCGGCACCTATAATTATGCTGCATTTGCCTTTTGTAGTTTCGGCGGTGCGTGCCCATTCCTGTGCAAACTGAATTACCGTTTTTGGGCCAATTCCTGTAAATATTTCCTGCCATGCGGGAGTATAGGCAGCTTCTTTTTCTTCGTAAGATTTTGGATAATCGCCACCCAGCCCGCGATCGACACCATATTGTGCCATAGTCAAATCGTAAACGGTGGTAACTTTTACCACGCCATCCACAGTTTTGATGTGTTTTACGGGAACTCCTCTTTGGGCAAACTTCCCCTGCCCGTATTCAACAAATTCGAGTTGAAGCACTTCATCATGTTTGTCGAGAAGGGTGAGCACGGGATCGTAAGTTTTTCCTGTTTCGGCATCTTCAAACTTCATGTTCCAGTTGCCATCTTTGCCATCCCAGCGATGTCCCGAACTTCCGCCCGGGCATACCAACTCATTGCTTTCAGTATCAATATTCAGAAACTTCCATTCACCCTTTTCGATGTCTTTATATTTATCTACAACGTTTGCCCTGAGCATACGCCCCGGCACGAGTTTTCCGTCTTGCTCAACAACTTCTACTAAAAATGGGCTATCGGTATATCGTTTTGTGTATTCAATAAAATACGGGGTTTGCTTTTGGTAATGATATTCATTTAATATAACATGCACCACGGCCATCCAAAAAGCTCCATCCTGTCCGGCATGAACCGGAACCCAGTTGTCGGCGTACTTGGCCACCATGTTAAAGTCGGGCGAGAATACCACGGTTTTTGTTCCGTTGTGGCGCGATTCGGAGAAGAAATGCACATCGGGTGTACGGGTCATCCCCAGGTTAGCCCCCATACAGGCAATAAACTTGGAGTTGTACCAGTCGGCACTTTCAGCAACATCCGTTTGCTCGCCCCAAATTTCGGGAAATGAATTTGGCAAGTCGCAATACCAATCGTAGAAACTGAGGTTAACACCGCCCATGAGCTGCAAAAAGCGTGAACCGGCAGCATAGCTCAACATCGACATGGCCGGGATAGGCGAGAATCCGATGAGGCGATCCGCGCCATATTTCTTGGTGGTGTAAATGTTTGATGCTGCAATGATTTCTTTGGCAAGCTCCCACGACACCCGCCTGAATCCACCTTTGCCCCTGGCCCGCTGATACCGTGCCCTCGTTTCAGGATTATTTTGGATATTTTCCCAGGCTTTCAGGGCATCGCCAGTCCTGTCTCTTTCATCAACAAAAATATCAATCAAAGCCCCGCGAATCATGGGATATTTAACGCGAATGGGGCTATACAAATACCATGAGAAGGAAATGCCGCGCTGGCAACCCCGTGGCTCATAAGGTGGTAAGGATTTGTCGAGTAAGGGATAATCCAATGCCTGGGTTTCCCAAACTACGATGCCGTCTTTAACATGAATATTCCAGCTACAACTCCCGGTGCAATTCACGCCGTGGGTACTGCGCACAACTTTATCGTGTTGATGCCTGTTTCGGTAAAACTCTTCCCACTGCCTGGTTTTCGGGGAGATCAAATCTTTTATCCAACTCATAATATATACTTTATGTAATTAACAAATTTGAAGGCCTGAAAGGATTGCTATCCTGCAACAGGTGTTGGTTTGCGATGGGAATAAAAAACAATGATAACTCCCATAATTAATAAAAAGACTGCAAGCCCCAACCCAGCCATAGCCATGTTATAGTTTTCCGGTGCCAGGTCGGGTCGGTTTTCGCTCACTGATTTTAGATATGCGGTAAGATCGAGTACTTCTGCCTCAGTAAGAGGATTATCGCGATAGGCCGCAGTCATCACCGGGAAAGGCGGGCTTTTGATGATGGCCGCTGCACCCATACTACCCATTATGGTCCAGGTTTCGGTAAGATCTTTGGCAAGTGTGCCATGGCTGAAAATATCCTCGTCCTGAACATTATGGCACGAGTTACATGCGGCCCCACCATTTGTTAAACGCTTTTCGCCCGTAAAAAGCAAGGCTCCGGAAGCGATGTTTTCGGCTGTGGCCTCGCTCAGCATATCTTTTTGTGCAGCAGCTTGCCCGCTATTATCGTTACCCGAACTCGTGCGTTTAATATAATCCAAAACTGCCAGAGACTGGGCATCGGTAAAAGCGTTATCGGGCATGGGCATGCTATTGTATTCTTTAAAAATGGCATTGGCCTCAGCATCGCCGCTTTCAATCAACTTTCTGGAAGATTGAATAAATGCCACTAACCATTCCTGGCTTCTTTTTTCGGAGATATTCACCAAATCAGGGCCAACCAGCCGCCCTTTGCCAATGGTATGGCAGGCGACGCAAGATTTATTGTAAAGTTCTTGCCCTTCATCGGCAAAAGCCAGGGATAAAATGAATAATCCGAGCACAGTAAATAATGTCTTCATAAGCATGATTTCAAAATAAATGAACACCAAAAAACTGGATAAAAATACATCTAAAATGATATGAACCTAATGAAACTATGATGAGAATCATAATTTATAAATTTTCTAAATAACATAATTATTACTCAAAATATTATTAACAAAGGTATTAACGATATTTTGTCTGCCATGTTAAAACACATTTCCATCAATTATTATGATGTATGACAATTAAAATAAATATCTATTGCCAAGAGTAATCTCTTTTATATTTAGTGACTGTCATTTTAGTTAATTTATTGAATTATCAATAGCCCAGTCCTCCTGCTTTGCAGCCCGCTTTGTTAGCGAGTCGAGTCTGGGTATGGATGCATCCTTAAAGTTGATGATTCAGGATTCGATTATAATAAGACCTTAATATCCTATTATATGAAAAAATCACTATTTTTGCCGAAATAATTTTAATATCAAAACTTTATGGAAATTAAATCAACAACAATTGTAGGCGATATCGTAAGATCGAATTTTAAGACCGCCCAACTTTTTGAAAAAAACAATATCGATTTTTGCTGTGGCGGAGGTGTAAGCCTATCGGAAGCCTGCGAAAACGCAAGCGTGGAAGTGGATATCCTTATTCCTGAAATTGAAGCCGTACTTGCAAAGAGCGATCCGGATTCAAAATACATCGAACAGCTTGGACTGGATGATCTCAGCGATTATATTGTAAAAAGACATCATAGCTACGTGCGCGAAAACATTCCCTTTCTTCAGCAAAAGCTGGAAAAACTTTGTAATGCGCATGGCGATAACCATCCTGAATTATTTGATGTAAAAGAGATGTTTGATGGGGCTGCCGAAAACCTAACCGCACATATACAAAAGGAGGAGATGGTGCTTTTTCCTTACATCCATAAAATGGTAAAATACCTGAAGGACGGTAATTACAATACCGATGAACTGGGTTGGGTGCTTCAACCCATAAGCATGATGGAAGCGGAGCACCAGGTGGAAGGCGAGCGATTTGAAAAAATGCGCCACATCACCGATAATTACACCACACCACCCGATGGCTGCGGAACCTACCAGGTAAGCTATCAAACTCTGCAGGAATTCGAGCAGGATTTGCACCGCCATATTCATTTGGAGAACAATATTTTGTTTAAAAAAGCGATTGCACTGGAAAAAGAATTAATAAATAAAGCTTAAAGAATTATGCTGGCAAAGGCTACGGAATATGCAATACGGGCTTTGGTGTATGTTCAATTGCAAAACTGGAACAATCAACGCCCAGGTGGAATTGAGATATCCCGTGAAATTGAAGCTCCTGAGGCCTTTACCGCCAAAATTCTTCAAACCTTGTCGCGGCACAAATTTCTGGAATCGATGAAAGGCCGCGGCGGCGGATTTTTCTTTCACGAAAACCAGTCGCACAGCACGCTTTACGATGTTATCCACGTGATGGAAGGGGATGGCTGTTTTCATAAATGTGGTTTTGGCCTTAAAAACTGCAACAACAACAGCCCTTGCCCCTTGCACGACCGTTACATTAATGTGCGCGACGATTTTTTTAACATAGCCAAAACCGAGACCATTGCCTCGTTGACCACAAAAATTGTGGAGGGAAGTGCTACTCTGAACCGGATAGGCGAAGTTTTGTAAGCGTTTTGCTAAAACTGGATTTTTTGTTACCCACAAAAATATTTCCGAAAATCAAATAGATATCATCCAAATCCTGACTTCGGTTTTCAGGCCAGTCGTTCCACGAAATGAGTTTAAGCATGGCAAAGGGTTATTTTACTTTCAACCTTGTTAAATCCATTTGCAAGCCAAGCTCTTTAAAACTGTTCATTGAGGTATTTTTTATACACCAGGATGTCTCCTTTTTCATCAGGAACCAAGCGGTATTTTCTCATAAGTTCCATTTTTGACTCGTTAGTGTAAATAGTATATTTTCCGGGGCGTAAATGTCCTGTTATTATATCTGCCGCATGCTCACCACCCCAATAAGTCTTGGTAGTATAAAGTTTGTTTCTTTCATGTTCACAACATTAATGTGTTCAGGTAACGTGAACGATATAAATACGTGAACAAAATTACGTATTGATTTTTGATTTCCATTCGTTGGCCGGTAAAAAATAGTGTGTGCCTTTTGGTTTCTGTTAAAACCTTAGGCTCTTTACTGTCTTTTGAATTCTGTAGAGTTTCGGTGTACTTTTATACTTATTCACAATGTATAGCCAGGCATTATGGGTATGTTGTGTCAACCGGTTCATTTCGTTCTTAAAAAATATCGCCGTTTCACGGAAATAGTCAATACGGCGTAAAGGCCGTTTAATCCTTGATGCAACGCACCGAGAAACCGTTCGATTTATTGTAGTCGTTGCGTTGAACCTGGTCGTAATTGAAGTATAGATTCCGGCTCCAGGCAGTGGATGTGCCGTGTTCTGACGACGACCACCAGTAAGCGAAGATGCCCTGATAGTAGAAGGAACCAGAGGCGTTAAGGTAGCCACCGGGCAAAGCCAAGAATCCATAAAGATCAGCACCATTGCCATTGCTATTCCAGCCAGACGTGGACTTTAGGTTAAGGCCGGCATCAAATCCGCGAAATCCGTCATCGTCCCACACGGGGTTACCCACACCATATTGACTGTCCACATTGCCTTCCAGGGTTTTCCATTCTTCATCGCTTGGCAAGTGCCATCCAGTTGGGCAAACACTTAATGCGGTTTCCCAATCATACAGTCTGCCATAAACGTCACAATTGCCAGGGTCGTTAGCGAAACACCAGCTATTGCCGGCTTCAAAGTTCAGGTTTTCTTTAAACCAGCACTGGTTGCCAATAAGTACGGTATTGTAAACCAGGCCCTCGTAGGTAAATGTTTCTATACCAGGGCAGGGATCGCCACCACCACCATTTGTAATATTTATGTAATTATTTTTTATTATTAAATCTGTTCCATTGTTATTGGAAACAGTTAACTCTACACTGTAGTCTCCAACATTTTGATAGGTATATGATGGGTTTTGCTGTATGCTGATGTTGCCATCGCCAAAATCCCATTGCCAGCTCGTGGGTGTGTTGGTGGATTGATCGGTGAAATTAACGGTTAATGGGGCTGCACCACTAGTTGGGTTGGCTGTAAAGTCGGCTATTGGAGCATTACCACCGCTCGTTGCAGTTGCTGTAAACTGCAATGGCGAGCTATTGATTTGACTTCCATCAGCCTTTTGTACAATGGCTGTTAATTCGTTAGTGCCTGGTTCAGCACCCATAGTCCAGTAGGTTTGTGCATAGCCATTTCCATCAGTTAACACATCTGTTTCACTCAAATTCCCACTGCCGGTTTCAACTGAAAAATGTACCATAACAGGAACAGAGGTTAATCCCTTACTATCGCTTACTTTTACTTTTAAAGGATCTGGAAGTTGTGTGTTAATGCTTCCGGTTTGATTATTCCCTGAAATCATTTCAAGTTCATAGGGTGTTTTATACAAGTTCTTTTCAAAACCAAACAGTTCTTTGTTGTAACTTGCCAGGGTTTTACCGAATAGTGTGACCGCTGCCCCTATGTTTCCATTTAACCCAACGTCAAGACTTGCATCATAATTCCATTCGGGTAAGGCGAGGTTGGCTTCAAGGTTTCCCCAAAGTGGAAGATTAAAATAAGGTCCGGCCACGCCATATAGTTCAACACTGATTTCCGGTATTATCTGTAAGCTCTGGTTTAAGGCTACATTTCCATCCCAAACAAAGGGATGTAATACCGTTTCTTTTTCCAAATTCCATATCTTCTGCCAGCTACCATACTCATACTTCATTCCTAATGAGAGGTAATTTGTATTTGTGTACCCCGTAGTCGCCGAAAATGCAGCATCATAATTATAGGAAAATTCTGCCCTTAGCTCAGTGGTTATTACAATAACAATCGGGATGGGTATTAAAGAAGGAATCCAATACAACAATGTTTTTTCAAATTTAGCAAGCGTAAGTTCTGTATCATCTCCAACTTGGGCTGTTGCCTCAACAAACACATCGAGTGAATTTTCATATAAAGTTTCATTGGCATAGAAAGCAAGTTTCTTAACTTTTTTGTTTTTAAACTTAAATTCATATTTAAAATTAGGATCTAAAGTTACATGCCCTTGTGGAATTGATACCGTAATATTGTTACCGGAGTATAGTTCCACATCAGTAAATTCGTAATGAAATCCATCTTTTGATGGAATGATTTCTACACCTGGTGCGGTATAAATAACCCTTGTGAAAGTGTAAGCCGGGCCTTTTTCTCCTGCAAGCTCGCTCCCAAAATCGAACTCACCTTCAACAAAAGCATCTTCCATATCTGCACCCGAAGTTGTCAGGGTCATTTCGTTTCCGTTGCTTATAGTTTCATCAACCTTCCTCAAATAACCCTCACCCTCTGCACCAACAACAATGTTATCAGCTACAATAATGTCCTTTGCTTTTCTGTTGCCAATAATTTCGTATCGGTAAATACCCTGTAAAAGTTCCAGGCTATCACTGATTAGATGGTAAACCGTGGTGTCGATCACTTTAAGGTTGGGGTCGGCACGATTTGGCAAGCCCTGTAAACATCTAAGCCCATAAGCATTCGAAACAGGAGCATTAGAAGTATTCACCGATAGGTTTCCATTTTCAATATCAAATCCGGTGCCTGTTGCCCCGGGTATTCCCGTGGATGACCAGAATGTACTCAAATCACCTTTCTTTGAAAAGCTGGTTGCGGTTTCATATTTTCCATTCATTAAAGCATCAAACCCGGAGGTTCCACTTGCTACCAATTCACCGCCTGCCAGACCCATTCCGCCATAAGCATCAATTAATGTTTGCCATTCAGTTTGATTAGGTAAATGCCATCCATCAGGACAAATCCCTTGCGTAAATTCGACAGTGTCATAAGCCATCATTTCATCCCATTGGTACAAACCTCCATATTCAAGACAGTTTGCAGGGATGTTTTCATAACAATACTTTTCTACCTGTTCATTATCAGATTGAGGGCTATTTGCATTAACCTTGTTGCCGTAATTCAAATTTTCGGCAAACCAGCATTGACCACCAATTTTAACTGTTCTATACTGTTGTTTATCTCTTTGATCAGTAAAAACTTGACCACATTCAAAAGTATCCATTGGGTCACGCCCCCACTCAACCCATTCTTCACCATTAAAAAAATTGATGCAGTGAGTATTTGTATTAAAGATGATTAGTCCGGCAGCAGGGTTTGTTATCGCGTCCCTTTCTTCGGTTGTCATACGGGGTGGAAGAAACCCTTGGGTATTGGAAGTAACATCCAGGGCGGCAGAGGAATCGGGCTGGCTGGTACCAATAGCTACCTGCCCCTGGTTATAGTAAACCACGTTTCCCTCTTTATTCCATTGGGTAGTATCCCCGGCTTGTTTGGCATAAAGAGCATAGGGAACGTTTTGAAATTGGGCAACACCCATTATTTCATACTCACCATTGCCTTCGATATCAACAGCGGTTTCCAGATAATGGGAATTTGCACCCCAGTTAATTTGTGAAAACTGCCCGGATTCAACCTGGCCATTTCCTATTACTAGGTTTGCCAATCCAAATGTGGTTGTGTTAACACTGTGGATTTCACTGTAAACGACTTCACCATCGGATGCCCCTTTTCGGATGGTCAATTGAATGGCAAGTTCTGTATCAGAGAGAATTTGCCCATCAGCACCACGGATTATAGTTTGATAGTTAATGCAAGCAGGAGCCTGGGCCAGTGTAGAAAAAACTAAACAAAGGATAGCAAATAGTAGCGTAATTTTTTTCATAGGAATAAATTTAGTATTGTCAAATTTTTATTTTATTAACCCGATAAAAATATACATTTTTGATGAAAAACAAAAACTGCTCCGATATAAAAATCGCTTAAAAGGTTCAATTCAGAAACAAAATGTACCTATATATTCTGAGAAAATTTCCATATTTGTAGAAGGAGTGTTATTATAAGTAAAGTGGTAATTCATTTAGGTTCCAGGTGATATTTCATGAAATATTTTTGACCTGCAAGTTGTAAGTTCAATTAGTAACATGTGACTTTTCGAAGTGAAATAACAATTAGGCTCTTAAAAAACCACTAACGCTTACATGTTAACGATATTTATACTGCTGTTTTTTCCCTGAAAGGCTTTTTTATCTCAGGGAAAAACGTAGTACCTTTTCTCTAATCATTTTACCAAAAAATGGCAGAATATTAGAGAAAAGGTACTCATGCAAAATTTCTAATTTATTATAACACAAAAGAAAAGCGTAAAAATACAAGGTGATGGATTTAATAAAATAATCTTTTTAAGGTTTGCCTGTCTTATCAATAAATCCTAACCTGCTTAATATAAATCTTCCGGTTATTAACTTCCGAATCCACTTTAAATTCAATGTCAACGGCAAAGGCTTCGTATTCGCAGTTGCAATTGTTGGGGATGTTGTCGTAGTAGTGGTGTTTGATAATGGTGCAGTAATCGGCCAGTTCGTAGAGTTCTTCATCCGTCAAAACGGGTTCACCTTCGAGTTGGGGTATGTTAGAGTGGGTGAGGTATTCGAGGGAGTAGCCAATACTTTGCAGGTCGATGGTGTAGCACAAAATCTGGTCGTGCATAATGCCGGGTTCGGGATACACGATGCTGTATTCCTGGTATTGCGTGTTGATGGTGTAAGCGTGGTTGTTGTTGTACAGGTTTTTGGTAACTACCACGCCGTTTGCATCTTCGTCAGGGAAAGACCTATGCACAAGAATACCCATCGCCACCGAATGGTGGTCGATTTTAAAATATTCGCGCTCGTCAAAAGCCCTGATATTCCAAAGGCTGGCCCACACTTTACGGATGGCATTTTGGATGGTTTTGCTCGAATGTCCTTTTTTGGCCGAGTAGGAATCGTAGAGTCCCGCACCGTTGAACCCTTCCAAATCTTCGGCATTGGTGGAAGA
>Ga0208900_1000553_pt1 | contig 23228 bp, 15 predicted proteins | sample AntAceMetag02UKK_FD_184763 | JGI IMG/M metagenome (GOLD analysis project Ga0208900, IMG submission 184763) | Saline lake microbial communities from Ace Lake, Antarctica - Antarctic Ace Lake Metagenome 02UKK (SPAdes) (version 2) | ecosystem: Environmental > Aquatic > Non-marine Saline and... | reverse complement strand
TCGGCGGTGATAACGTAGGTCTCTTTTTCTTCACTGATGCGGGGCTTGTACCCTATGACCCGACAACAGATCCTGCGGATCTAACCCTTGATTTTACAGACAACCCATACACCATTTTATCTGACGTCGCCATGGGAACAATACTGACCACTTCTGGAGATGCTTTCGTCTTCGCTTATATGTACAGCGAAGAAGAGATTGCCTCCTTTGCTGAGGAGTGGTTCTTTGGTCAAATCGTTTCCTATATTGCTCAATAAACCACAATAGCAACATCCCCGGGTCTTATCTCGAATAATGATCCGGGGAATAAATTTTAATTTACCAGCAGGTCGTTTTCTCCGTTTGTGAAAAAACGGCCTGTTTTTTTTCCTGCTCCTTCAAATAACCAGAACAAACCAAACTTAATCAGCACATTCCGGTGTAATCACCGCCCCCATCCCGTTCAACAGGAGTCCGTCCGTGAAAATTTTTTTTTTCACATTCCTGCTCACCTGCATCTGCCTCATGGGCAGTTTGCCTGGAGCTTACGCTACAAAATGCCGCATTGCCCCCAAACTCAATCTGGAACACAGCGATGTGGAACTGGCGACCCTGATTGATATGGATGCGCTGGCGTTGCTTGGCTCAGGCAAAGGGATCACCGTGGCAGTCATAGACACGGGACTGGACCTTACCAACGACGAAATTACCGGAATAATCCAGCAAAACCTGGCTGAAATTCCCGGTGATGGGGTGGACAATGATATGAATGGGTATGTGGACGATGTGGAGGGATGGAATCTGGGGGATAACAACAACTCGGTGCAAGATATCCACGGACACGGGACTCAGGTATCATCCATCATCCGTCAACTGGCTCCGGATGTCACCCTTCTGCCAATAAAAGTGACCACGGGCACCAGCGAAGTATTTGATGCTGATCTGGCAGCCCAGGCCATTCTCTACGCCATTGATGCCGGGGCGGATATCATTAACATGAGCTTCACCGCCCAGGAAAACGACCTGGCCATTGAAAATGCCCTTAAAAAGGCAGCCGCCGCCGATGTGGTCACCGTGGGGGCCGCCGGAAATTCGGGGGGGCCAGTTGAGTTTCCCGCCCAGCTGGATGAAGTGATAGCCGTGGGATCAGCCACATCGGATCTGACCCTTTCCGGGTTCTCTTCCTGGGGAGACACGCTTGATCTCCTGGCCCCCGGAGAAGATATTGAGGTCATGGGTCTAAATGGCGAAATTGAGTTTGTATCCGGAACCTCCTTCAGTACCCCGGTGGTGTCCGCAGTAGCTGCGGTTCTTCTTTCCATGAATTCAAAGCTGAAAGCTCAAACAGTAAAAAATTTACTTTTTAAAGGGGCTCTGGACATCCTGGCACCCGGTGTTGACAATCTGTCCGGATATGGTGCCGTCAATGGCTCCAGCCTCTACGCCGAAGCAACACCGTCTGTTTATCCAATCGCCCAGAATTTATTCACTGGCGGCTTAAGTGTCGGTGTCCATACCCCCCCCACAGACACCCCATCACAATTTTATATTGTAATTCAATGGCAGAACAATTTGTACTGGCTGACTCCCCAGGGGGACTGGAAAGAACAGACCGGTAATACCGGTACGGCCTTTGTTGAATTTAATCAGCCGGGTAATTCCATTGATCTGACTTTTTATGGTGCACAGGGCGTTTTTCCAAGCATCATGATGGACGTCCAGGAAATTGGTGACTGTCTGTGGGGACTTCTAATCACGGACATGGATAATACCCCCCTTGCCCCAGCCACTACCACAACCCTGGAATTTTAAACTAAAATGGAGGCGGAAAATCTTCCTTGGCTAAAAAAATATGGGAGGCTTACCGATTTTTTTATGAAAATTTTTAAATTTTTTTTGGGGCTGTTATTGTGCTTGTGTATGAGTATCTGCACTAAACCCAGCACATGTTCCACTGCAGAAATACCACCCATGGTGACAAAACATATTTTTCTTGAATCCCCCCCGTCAGAGGAAGATGCCGTGTCCACAGACGAGGCAAATCTGCTGAATTCCCGGCTGGATTTCACCGGAATCATCATAACAGACCGGGGGAAATACGCACTGATTCAACCCCAAAAGAAAAAAAGAGGAGAAAAAGTGAAATCCGTATATGAACCCGGAGAAAGCATTGCCGGTTATGAGCTAAAAGATATTTCCAACAACTATATTATCCTCTCAAAAAACGAAACGGATATTAAACTTCGCCTTTACAGCGCCGGGAAGAGTCGACCCGCAGAAATTCAACGCCCTAAAATCATATTCAAACCACCAGAACCACCATCAAACGATAGTCAAGCCAACGAACAAGAGAATGCAAAAAAACCTGAAAAAACAGAGAACCAAGAAAAGAATCCTAAAGCAGACCCAGGCAAAAAAAGTATGACAGACAAAACAAATACCGAGAGAAATACAGAAAATACTTCCCAGACATCTCAATCAGCGGGAGATCTTCTCAGAAAAGCCATGGAAGGCAAATCATCCAATACCGGCAGTGCACCATCGGGTAATGCCGCTGCGGCATTTCTGGAGGCCATCAAAAAAGCCACTCAATAACAAAAGAGAGGATCTGGACCCAGAGTTGTAACGCATGAAGAGTCAACACCCTCTGAGGTAAAGATTCAGGGGGGTGTTTTGCCGATTTTCTATAAAATCAACAAAACCTAAAATTTTTATCATATCATGTTGATTTCCAGCCAGATATGGTCAAATCAAACCAAAAAGAACATACCAATACAAGACTATCATATATAATGCAAAGCAAACGTGACTATGGCGTCAACCCAGGTGATTAACCATTAAAAGTGTGTCGGCATGATTCATGCATGTGTATAACATTAACAAAAGCATTTATCAAATCACGATCGGGTCAGGCATAATCATAAGAAAACATAATTGAGGAAATTTATCATAACCATGGATACTTTAAACAAAAACAAAATATTCATATCCGTTGCTCTGACAATATTGATTCTGTCCATCTCATCCATTGCCAATGCAGAAATAACACTAAACCCCGATGTCTTTGTGATAGAAACAGGGAAAAAAATTCTCTTTGACATTGACGGTGGTAATAACCTCTATGTTGCCACCGTTGGAGATAAAACGGTGGCTCAGGTGTCCATCTCGGGAAACCAAGGTACCATTGACGGATTGTCCGGTGGGAAGACAACCATTACAGTGGAAGACACTGATGGTGAAAAGACAAATGCTCTCCTCTATGTCAATGATCTGGAGTTAAGCCAGGCACAGATTTTTTCCAAAGAGGGTGAAATCATAACCGTTTCCATACAGTCCGGCTCCGGTTCTTACAACACCGACGTTGCAGATGCGACCATTGCATCTGCATATATCTCTAACGATGAAATTGACATTGAAGCGCTATCCATCGGTACCACTAAGATAACCGTCACAGACACTGATGGAAACCTGGCAACCATTTTAATCACAGTGGAACAGGGAATCAAAAAAACTCTTTGTCTGCTGCCCGGGGAAAGCAAAACCGTGCAACTGCCCGGGGTGTCCGGTTTTTACAATACCACACTATCAGATACAGATATTGCCGCTGTAACCATTACCAATGATGATGCACAGGTTGTGGGGCTGGCATCGGGCATTACAGATGTCATCATAACTGACAGTGATGGGGTAAACTCTACAATTATCGTTACAGTAAAACTCCCGGCCCCTGAAGTAACCGAAATAATGGAAGACGATAATCTGACGATTTCCTGGGACGCTATCACTGGTGCTGACGGATACACACTACTCTTTCTTCCCCTTGACGCGGACGGTAATTCAGACATAAATAATTTACAAACATTTGCATTGGATAATGTCAATTCCGTTGGCCCTATTTCCACCACCAATCTAACCGGCAACATTGCATTGCAGGCAATTGAGACGACTATCCCTGAAATTACAAGTGATATTTCAAAGATAATCCCCATTAACGCCAACTGATAAGTTAAACTCGGCACAGATAACAGAAGCAACGACGTGTCGATCGCATGGATCAACAACAATCAATTTTTCTTAATTCTACAAATTTCCAAGGGAGTAATGATTTAAAATGCGTTTTTTTCATCTAATGACAATATCAACGATTTCAGCGTGTCTGTTGTGCACACTGGCATTGGCGGAAAGCACATCATCCCCGGAAACAAAAACCCCGGATAAAATAGTGGCATGGGTGGGTACACAAAAAGTATTGCAGAGCGAACTCCGTCAATTTACAAAAAACATCCCCCCCCAATTTCAAGCCGCATTTGAGAAAAAAGCCTTGGAACAGATTATTGAAGCAAAGGTCTTCTATCAACTGGCCAAAGCCGAAAAAATAGATAAAACCCAAGCGTATATCGAACAGCTTGAAACGGCACGTATCCGCCTGATGGCGCAAAATTACATAGACCAAAAACTCAAATCCCGCATCACTATTTCTGATGCACAGATAAAAGCCTATTATCAAAATAATGTACTTAAAAAATCAGATAATAAAATTAAAATTCATGTTAAACACATTACCACGAAATCCATGGAAGAAGCCCGGGCAATAAAAACCAGGCTGAATCAGGGGGCTCCGTTTGATAAAATCATGGAAAACAAATCCCAAGAATTTGGTAAATTCAAGGGGGGGGATCTGGGATGGATCACCAAGGGTAAAATGCCTCCCGAATTTACAAATGCCGCATTTGCCCTTGAAAAGGATCAAGTCAGCAGCATTGTAAAAACCAAAATCGGCTATCACATTATCAAGCTGGTTGATCGACAAGAGGTAACGGTTCCCCCCCTGGAACAGATCAAAGGCCAAATACGGAACGAATTGATTTCAAGTAGACTCTCATCGCTAAAAAATGAACAAAAAGAGAAGTTTAATATCAGATATATTTCTGATAAGTCCTCTGATTAAATTATTTAAATATATAATTAGCATCCTTCAAAATTACTTTACGCCTTTTAACCATTACAGGCGTTTTTCCCCAAAGACTGTAAAATACTTTTGAGGTAATATGAAGGATGCCCATGATCAAAAAGATTTTTTATAAAAATGAGTTATATAATATTTTTCAAACATCAAGAAGGGGGGTGGTAAACAATTTTTTCATAATTATGGCATATCGTATTTTTTAATATTCTTAATTCAGGAGGTTTCAATGAAACAGCGTAATTTGTTCAAAAAAATATCAGCCTTGCTGGTAATATCAATTTTCTTTTCCATTGCCATGCTGGCACCGGCAAGTGCCGGAGAGCAACCGAACTTGTCCAACGAACTTATTCAGTATAATGACGCTCAACTGGCAGGCGTTACAGGTTCATCAGGTCTGTGGCATTCAACAACAATGGATGGTAAAGCGGATGTCTGGTATTATGGTGATGAGACCACCATGACATACAATGTTGGGTCTACTGCTACTTCTGGTGACCTTCAAATGACCTTCAGCACAGCCGGTTTTATATCCGGTAATTTAATGCTGGACACAAAATACCAAACAGAGAGCAGCACCTACTGGGATAAATGTCAGATACTGATCGGTTCCGACATTGTCTGGGAACGAAGTGACACCATCAGCGGCAATGATCCTTTTGGATCATTTAACTGGGAACAACTCTCCATTCCCATCAGCAGTTATCTTTCCGGTGATGAAATCACCATTACATTTCGCTTTAATACAATTGACGGTGGTGCCAATGATTATTTTGGATGGGCCATTCATAATGTTAAGGTCTTAGATCCTTATTCAGGCGCTTCCTCCGATCCGACTTCACCAACAACAGTCCAGCCACAGTCTGTAGGTTTGACAGTCAATCAGATTAATATGGGGAACTTTCCCACAGTAAATGCCCTTGTAACTGTGAAAGACAGCAACGGAAATTTTGTAAGCACTCTTGGAGATTCAAATTTTACCGTTAAAGAAGCCGGAAGTGTCATCCTTCCCGTAACTGTCTCCTTAATGCAGAATAATCCACTCCCATTGAGCCTTGGGCTCATGGTTGATCAGAGTGGCAGCATGTATGGAACTACGATGACGGATGCAAAAGCTGCCGTTAGTGATTTCATTGGCATGAGCACAGGTCCCCAGGATCAGTTCGGTATTGTCTCCATAGGTGCTTCTTCTTATTCTTCTTCAACAGCAGTAAACGAAGTTGATGTAATCCAGGATTTTACAACAGACAAAGATGCGTTGAAAGCGGCTGTTGCGTCTTTAAGTGCCGATGATATGACACCCTTATATGACGGTATTGCAAAGACCCTTGAATTGACAGCCCAGCAGTCTGGTATCAAGGCTGTTATCGCATTTACCGATGGCGACGACACCTATAGTAAAACCTATACGTCTCAGAGCGTTATTGATTACGCAAAAAAACTCAATATTCCCGTTTATACCATTGGTGTGGGATATGTCAGTTCAACCATTCTTGAAACAATTGCCATTCAGACCGGTGGTACCTACACGGCAGCCACTTCTGCTACAGAACTTTCAGCTATCTACCAGAAACTTCAGAGCAACATTCTCCAACAGTACATGCTCAGTTTTCAATCCGCACTGTCCACTGGTGCCAACCCATGTTACGATATCAGTGTAATACTGCCTGATGGAACCCAATACAGTGCCATCCAGTGTGAACTGATTCCAAGTACGCCTGCCATCTCTTTGGATGCCGACACCAATGCATTGTTCACCACCGGACCTGTAACAAGCACAGATTTGACCATTGGCGCATACATTTCCGATGCTGACAATGACCCCATTGTTAATGCAAGCCTGTTTTATCGCATTAAAGGCTCTGTAGATAATACATTTTTTAAGTTAGACATGGAAGATCTGGGTTCAGCGGATCCCACCCATTTTACAGCACTTGTTCCCGGAACCTTCTACACAGGTACTATAGAATTCTATATAACAGCTTCTGACGGCGTTAACACCCGAATTGCACCAGCCCAGGGATACTATGAAATTATACCTGGTAGCTCACCTGGTACCTCACCCGGATCTGGTATTACTGAACAAATTTTTGTCCTTGGACCCACGGATAATGATGTGCTTTCCTACACCACCAGTGGCATTGATTTTCTCTTTACTAAAATCAATGGTGCAGAGAAATATGTGCTTTACATGGGCTTGTCAGATATGCTCACCGGCTCAGGAATGACCATTCCCTTATCCTTTGACCTAACGCCTGGAACCATTTGGGCTCCGGGAACAGACGGATTTACAGAAAGTTTTATTGGCATGTCATTCAAATTGCCTCTGCCCACCGCCACATGGGATCTTCTCTCCAAATATAATTTTACCTGGGGAATAGAGGCGTTTGATGCATCAGGCAATCTGATCGGATCAACTTATTTGAATCAGATCCCTGAAAAATATGCAAGCAGCCTCAAGTTCATCTCAAGTTCATCCATAGCTTTGACATCTCCGATTCCCGGAGCTATTCTGAGCAAACAAGATGCACCACCGCTGTTCAAATGGGAAACCTACCCCGGTGTTTCTACCTATACCTTTGCTGCTGCACGAATTCAGAGCCTTGGATTTGATAATGTTCAACTTAAAGGCGGGCTGACATTCAATGTTCTGTCCATGGATTCATCAACTTGGTCGGGAATGCCATCAGGAAACTGGTTCTGGACAGTGTTTGGAGCTGATGCTGCGGGTGCCGCACTGCCAGCAGATTTTACACTTTTTGACTTTATGATCCAATAATACGCTAAACCAAGTGCTGATATAATCAGCTGAAATAATTACGGGATGCAGTTCCAACTGCATCCCGTTTTTTATTTACTCCGCCTGCAAAGGATTCTCAAAACATGACATCATTATCTATATCCATCGTTGTGTACCAATCCGATCTCTCTGTTTTGACGGATACATTAAGCTCCCTGGCCACCGCTGTTATGTACGCCAGGAAAAGAATCGCTTTAAAAAAATGTCAGCTGACTCTTGTTGATAACGGAATGAACACACAGTATCACCAGAGTCTACAGGAAATTACCCTGTCACGTTTTCCTGCTTCCCATTTTTCATTAACTTTTAAAACAAATCATGGAAACATTGGCTTTGGTCGGGGGCACAACATTGCTATCTTTTCCTCAAATTGTGATTATCATCTTGTTTTAAATCCAGATGTCCACCTGGAAAAAACTGCAATTTCTCATGCCCTGCAATTTATGAAGCATAAAACAGCCATCGGATTACTGGTACCACAATGCTTTCACCACAGTGGTTGCCAACAGTTTCTCATCAAATCGTATCCTTCACTCCTCACATTGGCAATTCGGGGACTTTTTCCATTTTTTCAGAAAAACAAAATCTTTAACAAAGTGTTTCAACCCTGCCTTGGAAATTATTGTCAATGCAATGACGATTGGAATCATATTAAAATTCTAAAAGATGAACTTGTCAGTGGCTGCTTTATGTTTTTCAAGCAAACTCACTTGAAAAAAATAAACGGATTTTCTTCAGCTTTTTTTTTATATTTTGAGGATTTTGATCTCTCCCTAAGGTTGCAGACAGTATCAAAGATTGTCTATAATCCACATGTTAAGATAGTACATTTCGGTGGAAACACTTCCCAGAAAGGCATCTGGCATATTCGACAGTTTATCCTTTCTGGCATCAAATTTTTTTCGATTCATGGATGGCGTATTTATTAACAATTCATTCTGAATGACAGGCCAGGGTTTTACCCCGCCTGACTCTTTCACAAAAATGAAACCTTGCCATCCATCATGAGCCTGATTTTAAATTTGCTATGAATATAAAAAACAGTGAATCTCATGGATTTTTATGATATTTAAACTATTTCCCTTGGGATTTATATGTTGAACGACTGTTTTTTCCTACGATTAAAATATTTTTGGCAATGTTCTATATGGGGAGCAAATTGAACTTAAACAACTCTTGTGTTTCTATAATTGTACGGACAAAAAACCGCCTGGATACCCTTTTTTATGCCCTTGAGACCATAAAGAATCAAACTTATCGTCCCCTGGAATTGATTATTGTCAATGATGGTGGAGAAGATATTTCACCCGTTCTTGATCAATTACAGCTCCAGGATATTCAATTAAGGCTCATTGTGCATGAGACCTGCCAGGGGTGTGTCCGTGCTGGAAATGCAGGACTTGATGCCGCTTCTGGTGATTTTATTATCTTTCTTGATGATGATGACTGGTTTGAACCCAATCATATTTCAGGTCTGGTTCAGGCGTTGGAACAAAAATATCCTGAATTTCTGGTTGCCTATGCCGGTGTAAAATATTGTAAATCTCCGGAAAATTCGGAAACACTTCATCTGTTTAACTCAAAGTTTGATCCTGTATATTTGATGCATGAAAATTCAATTCCCATCCATGCCACCCTTTTCAGTCGGGATCTTCTTGCCACAGGTTGTCGATTAGATGATAATTTTAACGTTTTTGAAGACTGGGATCTGTGGCTTCAATTTTTGCAGCACACCCAGTTCTACCATGTTGATCAGATCAGTGCAGGATATCGAAGCGGCGGCGATTCCCAGGCGGGTTGGGGAATGACTGCTGAGCAGGTGGCAGAATTTCGGCAAAAGATATTGGACAAATGGCGTTTGAAATGGAACGGCAAGACGCTGGATAATGCCTTCCGATGGGCACGGGGGACCTGGTTGAATGATCTTAAGCAAAGTCAGCTTCAAATCGCAAGATATGAGGCAGAACTATCAAACACTATCGCAAAATATGAAACCGAACTATCAAACACTCATGCTGCGCTAAAAAGCTTAACCCATGACCATCAGGCTGTTTTAAATTCTTCCAGTTGGCGTATAACAAGAGGATGGCGCTACTGTGGAGAAAAATTTAAAAAAATTGCCTCCGTTAAAAAAAGAGCCAATGCATTTTGGGTGCGGATAAAATCATTGGGCTACACGGTAGTGATGGCATACAGAGTTAGCGGCAGTTGTTCAGAATTGATGAAAAAGATATATCGACGTGGGAAGGAAAACGGAATTCGTGGTATCGGGTTACGCATCAAATTACATTTAAACATGCAATTGTCTGCACAGAAAAATTCTGATAAATATCATTTAATATTAAAACCACCCTTTTATCCATCCAATGAGCAACTTGAAAAGCCATCTCAATTTAAAATAGCTGTGATGGCACATATCTACTATACTGATCTTTTTGAAGAAATTTGTTCATATCTGAATCATATACCTTTTGAATACACGCTTTTTCTCTCTGTCACATCTGAGCATGATGTTGCCATGGTCAAGAAAATGGCAAAAAAAACGTTGAACACCAAAGGGCATCTGATAGTAAAAGAGGTTCCCAACTGTGGGCGTGACATCGCTCCCATGCTGGTAGCATTTGGACCAGAATTAAAACAGTTTGACATCTTCTGCCACATACACACCAAAAAATCCACCCACGGGGATACCTTTCATTTTGGAAGACAATGGCGACGTTATCTTCTGGACACACTCCTTGGAAGTAAAAATAAAATTAATGCGGTAATGGCACAGTTTGCAGCGGATGATCAGGTAGGAATCATTTATCCTGAAACCTTTCCCGGCTTACCTTATTGGGCGCACACCTGGCTTTCAAACCGCCATGTGGCACCCCCCCTTCTGAGCCGTATGGGGATCAGCAATATTGATTACAATCTTTATATTGATTTTCCGGCAGGATCAATGTTCTGGGCCCGTGTTGGGGCAATAACGCCACTGCTTGATCTAAATCTTCGTTATGATGATTTCCCCGAAGAATCCGGCCAGACGGATAATACATTGCAACATGTCATTGAGCGATGTCTGGTCTTTTCGGCAAACAGTGCAGGTCTGGAACACCGCATACAATATTTTCAAGATGACCGTCATTTTTTTATTTCAAAAAATCCTTTTGTCATCAATACCTATTGCTCTGATCAAATTTCAAATCGCATTGGTGCGGTCGAACGGATGGCAGACGTGATCTCTTTTGACATTTTTGACACGATTCTAATACGTACGTTTGCGACGCCTGACGCACTTTTCCAAATGCTTGAGAAAAAAATCAAAGATAAAATCGGTATTAATGGATTCGTTCAAAAACGTAAAGCCGCTGAAAATCAACTGCGCTGTCGTCTTGTTTCCGGTCAAGATGTTTCTATCTCAGATATTTATCAGCAGATGGAAAAAATGTACGGCCTCTCCTCAGATATATGTAATACCATGAAACACATGGAAATTTCGGGGGAAAAATTATGTTTACGGCCGAGAATGGCCATGATTAAAATGGCAAAGCGCCTTAAGTCTTCAGGAAAACGTCTTGTTTTGACCTCGGATATGTATCTGGAAAAAAAACATATTCAATCAATCTTGGAATTTCATGGGCTCTCTTTTTTTGATGAAATATACGTTTCCAGTGAAATCGGCCTGCGTAAGGATAAAGGGGATATCTGGAAATATATCTTGGATTCAGAGAAAATCTCCAAAAAGAATCTTCTGCACATTGGAGATAATGAACAGTCTGACATCCAATTCTTATCTGACCACAAATTTCTTTTTCCTGTTCATATCATGCGCCCCATTTCCCTGCTCGGAGAGCTGCGGGGAGGAAGAGAACTGATTCATGTTTTTAGAAAAACACCCAACTGGCGCAACGAATTACTTCTGGGACTGATCGCCAATAGAGTATCGGGATTCCTTGATGAAAAACCATCTGAGTTCCGAAGGGTTTTATCTCACCCGGAACTATTTGGATATACAATTTTCGGCCCCATTGTTTTCTGCTTTATGGCCTGGCTTATTAAGAATGCTATTTCTGATAAAGTGGACAGATTCCTTTTTTTAAGCCGCGACGGATGGTTGCTTCGCAATGCGTATGAACAAATTTTACATCATTCATCCATGAAAAATATGTTGGGAAAACTTCCGTCCAGTTGTTATTTCTACTGTTCCAGAAGTTTTGTGGGACCGGCATCCATTGAGACTTTAAGTGATGCAGAACAATTACTAAATTCCGATTACAATGGATCCCTTCAAAATCTTCTGTCCGAACGATTTGCGCTGGACATTAATGATATCGCTGAAACCAGGCGGGATAAAGATTTCCTTAAAAAACAGGTCTCTATTCCCGGAGACCGACGAGAGATCCTAAATTATCTTGATCAGAATATCTCCCAATTAAAGAAAAAATCTGCAACATACCGGCAAACGTTGATAAAATACTGGAACATGCAGGTGGATAAATGTGAGCAGCCTGCCCTGGTGGATATCGGATACACCGGAACCATGCAGAAATCATTGATGAAAATTTTAAAACAGCCACTTTCCGGGTATTATTTTGCCACCAACTGTAATTCAGAACCGATTCTCCAGCAAGGGGGAAAGATGGCCGGCTGTTTCGGTTCTCTGCTTTCCATGGAACAGATGAATACGCTGCCAGTGTATAGATATGCATTGCTTTTAGAGGCGGTATTGACATCACCCCAAGGGCAGTTGAAGAAATTCAAACAAAAGAATGATGGAAGATTGGAACCCGTATTCAAGGCACCGGGAATTTCCCAACGCCATTTTACTACACTGGAAAAAATACAGAATGGTTGTTTGGAGTTTATTTCAGATGTAATTGATGTCGCAGGCTCGAAATTTTATCTGGAGGACTGGGATATGGAAAACAAACCGGAGTTGATGGCGCTGGTTATTCAAAAAACCTTGAATATTGATACATTAAGTGAAGCACTGGTTGTTGAAGATGATTATTGTGGTAACGACGAGTTGCCTGTATTAGATTTTTATCAATCCCTTCAGAAAAAATGATCCACCTGACTGTCGTCCATATCCTCAAAATTTTAGGAATGGCTATCCAGGCAATAAACGTTATTTTTCAGACAAGAATAAAATGCGGGAAAGCATTAAAATTTGCCTCCATCTGGATTGAAATCTAATTCCCGCATGTTGAAGACTTATAATTCTATCCAAAGCAGACAGCCTTGTTAATGATGCATAGATATTGATCAAAGGAAGATAAGAATTTAGCGGAGCAGATCTTTGAATTTGCTTTTCCAGTACCTTGGCCTGCTCAACTGATTTGGACAGATTTTTTTTTCCATCTGACCATATTTTCCACCAACGATTACCCAATGGATTGAGCAGGCTATCGAATGATTTCGCACCAACGACATTATTCTGGTGTTGTCGATATTGAACCAACGGCGTTTTTATAAATTCAATATGGCCAAAAACCGCTGCGCACAGTGCAATCCACCAGTCATGCATCAATACTTCTTGTGGAACGGGCAGGGATAATTCAAGCAAATTTTTGTTTATTAGCATGGAACAGCCTGTAACAAAATTTTGAATCAGCAGCGTTTTCAAGGGATTAACACCGGCATGATATATCCCCTGATACTGCATAAAAGAAGGGGCAACCCGTCGCAACATCTCATTCACAACGGCCATGTCACAATAAACAAGCACTGGCCCATGCCCACGTTGAAATTCGGCATGTTTCATGGCGGATAGTTGTACGAAAAGTTTGTCAGGGGACCAGATATCATCCTGGTCGGAAAAGGCAACATAGGGGCATGATGATTTGCAAGCTCTTTGCATTAAACGGGTAAAATTTCCGATCACCCCCAGGTTGCCGGATACATCTTTTATCAATTTAATGCGTGGATACTTTGTGGCATATTGCTCTAATATTTGAACGGATTTATCTTGTGAGCCATCATCTCTGATTAAAAGCTCCCAGTTTGTAAAACTTTGTCCAAGGATACTGTCCAGTTGGTTTCTTAAATAATCAGCGCCATTAAAGACTCCCATAAGAATGCAGATTTTGTCATATTTTAAATACATGAAATAATCCATTGATGATCTATCTTGAGCAAGCCCAGTTCATCCTTTGACGTTTCATCAGGAAGAACCCGAAGAATACCAGAAACGGCCCTATCATAAATCATCATTTCATAATTATCTGCAAGCAACACTTCCAGAACAAATTCTCCATGGCAAAAGGGGAACGCTGGATAAACAAGACGAAGTTGCCCCGCCCCTATTCCCTTTATAGGAGTATCTACACTGCTGCTCAATTTGGTCACATGGCATACGAGCTGATCACTTCGATTCACCACAACGGCCGCTCTGCATTCCAAATCCTCATAAATTTGGTAATTAATTTCGATTTCCAGTCGTTCACCATTTGCAATGCAAACATCACCGGCCTGTCCATTGATCAAGATAGATTTTAGCCTCACAGAGGTGGAGTGTAATCCAGCACGATCTGCCTTGTGTGGACTCCCATGTGAAACAGATGACTTTTTACGATTGAAATTTTCATAGGCAGCTATTACTTTTTCAGCTGGACCTATTTCAACCATTTGACCTTTGTCAATCCAAATGGCACGATTACACAGCATATTTATGAGGTACAACGAATGGGTGCAAAAAAGAATTGTCTTCCCCCTGCGTTTAATATCAACCATGGTATCAACGCATTTTTTCTGAAAATTCTGGTCACCAACACTCAATGCCTCATCTATAATAAGAATATCCGGATCCACCACCGTTGCAATGGAAAAAGCCAGACGTACCACCATTCCCGAGGAATAGGTTTTAATGGGTTGATCAATGAACTCTTCCAATTCTGAGAATTGTATGATCTCTGGTTCCCATTGCTGAATAGCGGATTTTTCCAAACCCATCAAAGAGGCATTCATCCAGATATTCTGCCGTCCGGTAAATTCCATATGAAAACCCGACCCAAGTTCAAGCAACGCAGCAACCCGCCCGGCAACTGTTACGCTGCCCGATGTTTTGTCCAGCGTTCCGGCCAGAATTTTAAGAAGGGTACTTTTACCGGCACCGTTATCACCAACAATACCCAGCGTCTCTCCCCTGGAAACTGAAAAAGTGATATCCCTGAGACTATGGAAAAGACGATGACAGTTTTTTTTGAACAATGCCTCTTTCAAACGATCTAAGGGGCGATTATACATTCTGTAAGATTTACAAAGCTTATTTACGTTCAATGCACCCATACAGTTTAAATTACTCCCTTTACAGAACATCTCCAAAACCATGCCGCGTCCGCAAAAAAAAACAAACTCCCAGCAGGTAGGTTCCAAGTGAAATAGCGGTCATTGCAAGCACACTCCAATAATCCAGAGAGTGCATTAACACCACCCCCCGGATCATTTTAATAAAATGGAACATGGGATTAAGCAAGAGAAAAAATTGAAAATTATCCGGCACCATTGATCCTGGATAAATAACCGGAGTTCCAAAAAACCATATCATCATAAAAATATTCAGAACCTCTGTGGTATCACGAACAAAAACGCACAAGGCCGCTAAAAAATAGGAAAGTCCAAGGGCAAACAGCGCTTCCAAAACAAAAAGAAAGGGGAGTAGTAACCATATAGGATCAAAATAACCACAGAACATCAAATAAATCATAAAAATGAAGAAACCGATACCCTGTAAGACAAATGAGGCAATTACAGTGCTTAAGGGGAGCAATTCAACAGGAAACACCACTTTGGTTACCAGGCCCGCATTTTGAACAATAACCCCCACTGATTTTCCAAGACTGTCTGCAAACATGATCCATGGAAAAAAACCTGTCAGAAAGAAAACCACAAAATGATCCGTACCGGTTTCCTGCGCAGTCACACTGACACGCAAAACTACTGAAAAGACGAAATAATAAGAGCAAATCATAGCAAGGGGATGAATCACTGTCCATAAACCTCCAGCCATGGATCCCGCAAACCGTCCCTTCACCTCTCTTGAAACAAATTCTTTCAGCAGAAACTGCTGGCGTAGCGCAGAGGATAGAGGTCGGATAAACAGTTCTATCCAAATTTTGATATTAATTAAAAACAATCTCTTTGTCATAATTGCCCTTTCACGATTCCTTAATAACCGCCATGGGCGGATCTATCTTATTCTGACTTTGTCCCGCCTACAACTAAGCATGAAAATCTGTCAGGTTTACCGGGATTTTCTTATAAACCGCCATGGGCGGATCTATCTTATTCTGACCTTGGTCCGCCCACAACTAAACATGAAAATCCGTCAGGCTTGCCGGGATTTTCTTATAAAAATATACAGGGAATTGGTAAATAGCATAAATTCTAACGAAATTCACTATTTTTCGGTAATCATCTTTCAAAAACTGAGCAGCCTTCATATCATCCCCAAAGTATTTTACAGCCTTTTAGAAAAAAACACTGAAAATGAAAAATTCCATCAGAAAATGTAAACAACCTGGCCCAAAACCAGAGGCCAATTTGTTTACGTCAAAACTAAAATATCAATGTCAAAATAGAAAAATCATATTGACATTCAAAACCTCAATTGCTATATATTTTATACAAAATAAAAAAATAACCTCTGACGTCCTGAACGAGTCAGGTCAGGCACAAACGGAAAACTTATGGCTATTAATAGGCAACAATTAAATACAATTAAAGATTTTGGGAAACAATGGCAGGAGTATACCCACAATAAAGGCTTTTATGCGTCACTGGAAGCACTTGAAAGCCTTTGTTCCCCGTTGATGAAAAATTCTGATATTAAAAACAAAATCATTGCCGATGTTGGAGCGGGTACTGGAAGATACACTCTTATGTTTTATAAGGCTGGAGCAAAAAAAATAATTGCCTTAGAACCCTCTGATGCATATGATGTACTATTAAAAAACACATCTGGAATAGACGAAATAAAATGTCTGAAAAAAAGAGCTGATGAAATTTCAGGAAATGAATTTGATCTGGTTTTCTGCATCGGTGTCCTTCAATTCATTCCTGATCCGCTTCAAGCCTTAAAAGCCATGAGACGTACACTTACAAAAAAGGGAAAACTTTTTTTATGGGTTTACAGTAAAGAAAACAATCAGTTATATATTTCCATGGTCTTGTCCTTAAGAAAGCTTACCACTCGTCTTCCCCACGCTGCACTCAAAATGTTCACATACATATTGCTCCCACTTGCTGAGATATACGCTTTGGCAAGTGGGTCATTCAAACTGCCAATGGCGGATTATATGATCAACTATTTTCTGAAAGTTGATCGCTATACCCGCAGATTAATCATCCATGATCAACTGAACCCAAGTTATGTAAAATACTACAAAGGCAGTGAATTGAAGGGGTTACTTGAGGATTGTGGCTTTAAAGATATAAAGATGCATCATAGAATGGGATATAGCTGGAGTGTTCTGGCCAGCTAAAAATAGACCGGTTCTCTTGTGACTCACAACTGAATTCAAAAGATTTTCGGGGTTGGTTCTATTTTTGGCCATTTTCTGTAGGGGCAATTCATGAATGGCCCCTACTAATGTCGGCCACAATCTGATACTTTTGCAACTATCTGAATCAGACAGATGGCCGATGTTAGAACCAACCCCAGATTTTACAAATTGCTCATTAAACTTAAAAATAATTAACGAATTAACTCATCTTTCAGATAAAACCCAAGTATTATGGACAGGCAATAGCTGATGATAGCTGTAATGATTGTACTTGTACAGACCACCAGTACGGGCTTATCAACGTATATTTTAGTCATTTTATTAACAGGTATGATCAGATAGAAGTGAATACAGTACAGTGCAAGGGCATGCTTTGCCATAAAATTTGTAATGCCACCCAAAAACCTGCCTAAAAAAGAAACAATACCTATACCCAAGAAACGGCTGAATGGTAAAACCGAAGGATAAAGGAAGATAAGCATAATGGCGGTGCATGAAAAAATTAAAGAGGTTCTTGTGTAGGCTGGTATTCCATAGCCCTGATACTCAAAGAACACATCTGATGTATAGAATTTCCACTCCATAACAGATAAAAAAATGGATAAGACTATCAGTATCAAAATGGTTATTTTAAGAATTTTATTTTTTGTTAATTTTTGCCTTTCTATTGGCAGCAAAAGTCTTGACATCAACAGAGCAAGCATTGGATAAGGAATAAAATTCAGAGGATTCCAGTAAGCGGTTAATGATGGATATTTAAAGACAAGGGCAAGGTAGGGCAAGATCATGATCAGCAATGTTGCGCTTAAAAACCCCAGAATTAATGCCGGGATTGAGAGTTTTCGGACGCCATAACTTATTATTAATGATAATGTCAGGCATAAAAAAAAATAGTATGGACTACCTCCTCCAGACAGCAAAAAAACCACTACACCGGAAACAGTTTCCGTTAGTGTATAAATTTCAAAGAAAACCTTGGAATGTGCAATGTAAATGTAAACAAGAAAAACAGAAAACCAAAAACTGAATAAGAGAAGATGTCGCTTAATACGCTTCTTTAAATAGCTAAAGCTAAGGCTCTCCACCTGATCTTTGTTAACGCTGTATGTACTGCTTATGTCTGTTTTTTTTATATTGCTATTTATGAAGTCTGAGGGTTTGGCTATGATGGCAGAATCGCAGCTAATGGGAAAGATGAGATAGTTTCTTGCAAACAGATAATTGGATATCAATACAAACATGGGTACAGCCATTAACAGTATCTGAAAACTGATGAAATCAAGGGATGTATATTCAGGTTCTGAGCAACTGATCTTTGAGAATATATCAGAAGGTACAGGGCTTCTATTTTGCAAATTCAATAAAAGGATATGCCACATTACGACAAACCAGGACATAAGGGCTCTTAAGCCGTTGATACCTGCAATCATTGGATATGTACTGTCAGCTTTTTTTAGTGGATTGGCCATAAGCAATAATGTTTGAGGGGATGCCCATAAGAAAATTATATTTAATATTAAGAGTAGAATTTTTTGGAAAAAGACGCTTCAGTTTTGATGGGGTCAATAGATTCAGATTAGAAGTCTCTGACCAGAAATCCATGCTTATTTTTTTTAGTATAGCTTGGTGACAGGTTTGAGGAAGCCAATGAATTAGTGGCAAAAATGTATGAAATTCCACTGGAAAAAGGCGATTGGGCGTTATTATGAAAAATCGTTTTGAAATTCTGAGTATCTCTTTAATAAAATTCCTCTGGGCTGACTCTTCCCCCACATGCTCCAAAACAGCAGAACAGAAAATGATATCAAACGCATTATCACAAAAGGGGAGAGAGTTTTTTGGTGTTCTCACAAATTGAATACCAGGATAAATTTCAGTGATGAAAGAGGCATCCTCAATACTGGTTGTCACAAGGCGGTTTCTGTCAGGGTATAATCTTTCAAAAAAATTTGAGTCAGGTAATGTGGTATCTGGTGTAATTCCCACATCCACAACAGATGTCAGGGGAGTTGGTTTCATGGTCTCCATAAAAAATTCAAACATGCTCATGCGGGCATTCAAAGAGACTATTGATGCCATTTTTCTCAAGGGGTGGGACAAAGAAAAATAATCAATGGCTTTTACTCCGCCTTCAGTAATATCAACCTTGGTGTCAGTATCATCTGACTCTGACATACGGGCAATGACATCGTGCCTGTCCGCAAGACCAATACGAGCGATTTTATCAATGGCGTTGGCTGGATGCAATGAGATTAAAGACATAGATTTATCGTTTCAATCCCAAAATAGCAAGAACAAAGCCGGATACAACTGTCTGAATACCAAGACCTATGCATATAATAGCTGGAATGACCTTTCTGAGACTTTCCTGATAGGAAATCTGTCCAAAATTGGCAATTTTCCAACCCATAACGGCATAACCAAGAGTGGCCACTCCCACAAGAATTATTATAAAGCCAATAATAATACCAATCTCCACAGATTTGCCGTTTATAAGTTTAAACCAATGCTCCCTGCCTGGCAGCAATCCATTGCTGACAGCATAGGCTTTGGTGAATATGCCAAATGAGAATATTTGAAATCCAACAAGCATAGTAGTGCTTGAAACCAGAAGCGTGTTAAGGTCAAGGGTTATCCCTGCAAAAATAGTAAGTGGCTTTGGAAGCAAAATTATTGACCCAATAAGTCCCATCAGAAAAAGAATCGCTCCTGGAACAATAAAAAGCCATTTGGGGCTATATAAAAGCATGAACCGAAGGTGTCTCCATCCATCCCGGAATGACCTTAGATGTGGTGAGCAGGACCGTTGATCACACCTTAAAGTAATGGGTATCTGACCGATTTTAAGACCTTGAAGCTCAGCCTTGATCACCATTTCCGAGGCAAATTCCATTCCTGTTGTTCGCAGATCAAGTGAAAGCACAGCGTCCTTTCTAAAAGCTCTCAGCCCGCAATGAAAGTCTTCCACCTGTGAGGCAAAGAACAATTTTCCAAGACCGGAAAGAACAGGATTGCCGATCCAGCGGTGTTTCCAGGGCATGGCACCTTTTTCAATAATGCCTCCTCCTTTTGGAAGCCGACAGCCCATGACAAGATCGTCTCCATCCCGCAACAATTTCAAAAATCCCGGAAGTTCACCAAAATCATAGCTTCCGTCCGCATCTCCCATGAGGATAAATTTCCCCCGGGCCTTTTTGATACCACCCTGAAGTGCACTACCATAGCCCTTACTATCAACATTCACTACACGTGCACCAGCCTTTAAAGCAATGTTTATGGAGTTATCATTGCTCCCATTATCAGCTATAATTACTTCTCCTGTGGTGCCAGTCAACTCAATAACATTCATAGCTTCTTGTATGCACGCCCCAAGAGATTCCTCTTCATTAAGGCAAGGCATAACAATGGAGATTTCCAGTTCGTTTAAGCAATTCATATCAATGAAATTTTCTGAATTAATTGCAGAATTGAGAATTGATTTATTCATAAGTCTTTACTCGGGTAAGTCCCTTACTACTGATAAAAAATTATTCAAACAGTTTGTTGAAATGATAGTAATATTCGGCATCCTTCATATTACTTCAAAAGTACTTTACAGTCTTTTGGGAAAAGCCCCTACAAATGGGGAATGATCTAAAAAAGTGTAAAGCACTTTTGAAGGATGCCTAATATTCTATCTCCAGTATTTTTCCACTATTGTAAAAATACTGGCACAATTTATCACACAGGCAGAAATGATCAAGCCGCATTGAATTTTGTGTTGAACGTCTGAAGATAAAAACTGCGGCTTGATCCACATGGATATTCCCAGCATAAGCATCGCTACCATAACATGAAAATATCTGCCCTGTAAAAGAATAACATCTGCTCCTACTCCCATCCACAGTAAATAGCCACTCAACATTAAAATAAATAAACAGAACAGTGCTCCAATGATACAGGCAGCGCCTATTATATATCTTCTTGGAACCATACTCCTATCAGCCAACAAGAGAGAAAAAATCGCTGAGAATGCCCACAAAACAGTCACCCAGACGGGAACAGGCGTATCCAACCAAGCAAAGACACCTACAAATTGATGGTATAGATCATTCCCGCAAACTTTAAAGGTATTGAAAATGACATACATAAAATGAAATGGATCACTCATTATCTGAGATAGTTGTATGGACGGATTCACCTTACCATACCCTCCTATTGCTCCAACCTGGATGGCATGCGCCAGTATTCCTCTGGTTTTTATAATATAATTCCAGAAGCAAGCCGGTAGAAGGAAGAGTCCTGAACCAAGACAAAACACAATAATTTTATGCGCCTTAAACCTTATCTCTCTCACCGCAAGAGAAACAAGAGGGATTATTAATATAGGCGCATAAACCGGTTTTGCCATCATCAGAAGTCCTCCAGTTACAATTAATGCCCAGATAGTTTTCCAGGAATCCATCTGCCCTATGGAGAGCAGTAAAATTATAATTGAGGTTCCAAATACGATTACATCAATATTGATCGAGCCTGCCTGGGCAAGAACCATCGGGGTGGAAGTTATCCATAAAAGCGGCCATTTCAGGGAGGAAGAAATATTGGCAGCATAGAACAGCACACCTGCCAAGAAACAGAACGATAAAAGTCTGCAAAGATATAATGACAGCAACAATCTTCCTGGGGTGGATGCCGACAGTGTGAATATTTTTAACACAACGGCATATCCCATATATGAAACAGGAGAGTATAGTGCTGTATTAAAAGCCAGATTAGGTATTCTACCGGGCTCATTTTTTAAAATATTGTCAATTAATTCAGAGAACTCAGCATGACGACTCAGTTGTTCCCGCATAAAATGCACCAATTCTTGAGGATGATCTTTCAATATGAACTGGCCTTCTGAAATACCATAAGCACGTGCAAAATGTGCGGGTTCATCAGGGCTTTCAAATGGAGGGGTTATAAAGACATAAAGAAGACAAAAGCAAGCTATTATTAAACAGAAGCAGCGTGTTGGAGTTAATTTTGAATAAAACATATTTGATTTTAAGCCTGTTGGTTTCTTTTTTATGAAACTCGATCCACAATGAAGCATATCTGGAAAATAAGCATCCATGTGCTGACGATATGTCTCAACAAGATTTTCATAATCTGCTTTCCACTGATAACACCAGAAGCCCTCAGCGTAATTGATATTATTTCCAAGCGTAATTGCCCTCGTATAATCCATACTGAGTGCATGTGTTTTGTAGTCAATCTGCTCAAGTTGACTTGCATAGCAATCAATAGCCTTCTCTTTTATTTCCAAAACGGAAGAAGTATCAATCAAGCGATTGATCTCTCCATGCCGGTTTATTTCATAAAGCCAAAGTTCAAAAGAATAATGATGTCTCTCAAAAAAAGATAAGGCTCTATGGGTGAGAGCACGATGATCAGGGTGAATTTCCTGAAAAGACGGCAGAAATAAAGATGAAGGTTGTATTTCTGACATAATATCAATAACGGCCTTATCGGGAAACGGAGAATCAAACACATCTCGATCCGGCAAGCCCAGATAATATATTTTTTTTATACCAAGAAGTTTAGTTGCTTTTTCTCCTTCTTTTTTCCGAGTAGAAGCATCCCCCCCTTTTTCCCCATTAGTCGCAAAGACCACAAAGACATCCACACCTGCAGCCGATGCAAGAGCAATGGTACCTCCCATTCCAAGGGTTTCATCGTCTGGATGAGGTGCAAACACAAGAAATGGACCATGAGGCAACAAATGATCGTTGTAAGGAATTAACTCACATTCAGATTTTATTTTTTTTATCCTATCGGCCTTTAGGCCGTAAAACCCAATGCTTTAGCTTTGGGATATAAGCCTTGCTTCAGCTATTGTTCGCGAACACGATCCCCTTACCATAGCAAAGATGTGTTAATTTTTTAGAACTGCATTCCTAAATATCTGAACACCTGACGTCACATTCTTCCCAGACATAGCGTCTCCTGATCCCAGACGTTTATTTTTTTCAAC